>OBXO01000281.1_pt1 | contig 48869 bp, 48 predicted proteins | sample 1501431 | NCBI WGS metagenome assembly OBXO01 (sample SAMEA2580163, study PRJEB22360) | human gut metagenome | biome: human gut; feature: human-associated habitat; material: faeces | place: Denmark | collected 2008/2010
GGGCCGCGCTGTGCGCGGTCCGGGGCCGTCTCTGCGTCCGGGCTTGCGTTGTCAGTGGTCAGGCCGCACCTGTGCAGAAGCGCACCAGAATGGCGGCCGCCTGGGCCCGGGTCGCCCCACCGCCGGGCTTCAGGGCAGCGGGACCGGTCCCGCTGATGAGGCCGCCGGCATAGGCCCACGGCATAGGGGCTGATCTTCTCTGCATCCGCATAGGCGGACAAATCTGCCCTAGCTGACACATCGCGGCCCTGGCTGCGGGCGTAGCGGTAAAGGATGGCGGCCATCTGCTCCCGGGTGATGGTGTCCCCTGGTCCGAAACGCCCGTCTCCATACGGTGGAGGATGGTCACGATCATCCCCCGGGTGGTAGTCACCTCCGGGGAAAATCGTCCGTCGCCGGTGCCGGCCATGAGGCCCGCTTCGGCGGCGTAGCGCACTGCGCTCTCATACCAGGCCCCGGATACCACGTCCACAAAGAAGGGCTCCGCGCCGGGCTTGGTGAAGTATGCCACCACACTGTCGCCGGAGAGCTCGCCCGTCTTGGCGGCGCTCCACTCCGCTGCTCCGGCGTCGGCCTTCACGCTCAGGGTATAGCTGCCGGTTAGTTCGGCGCCGGTGACCTTGATGATGATGACGGGGACGGAGGCACCTCGCTTCATGGTGATGGTAATGGTCCCGTCCTCCCACTTCTGGTCGTACAGGTCGGCACTGATGGTCTTGTCATAGGACACACGGACCTCATGCTACTGGCCTCAACACCCAGGTTGCCCAGCTTGTCTACGGGTACCACGCTATACCTATAGGTCAGGTTGTTGGCCGCGCCCAGATCATCCGTGTAGGTATCCGAGGTGGTAAAGCCGATGGCCTTGCCGTTACGGCGGATCTCATAGCCCAGCAGTTTTTCACTGTCGGCGTGCCTCATGGTCAGAGTCACCCTGGGTTACGGCGTATCACTTTCCACCCGGGGAGAAAGCCGTTCTCTTTATTTTATCCCCCCGCAGAATTTGAGCTATTCATCTCTTTTCTGGCCCCACCCCCGCTGTAATCCTTTGCCGCGGCGACGAAGTCCCGGAACAGGGGATGGGCCCTATTCGGCCGGGACTTGAACTCCGGGTGGAACTGGACGGCCAGGAACCAGGGATGATCCGGCAGCTCCACCATCTCCACTAGCTTCCCGTCGGGGGACAGGCCGGACAGGACCAACCCCTTCTCCGTCAGCAGGGAACGGAAGTCGTTGTTGAACTCATAGCGGTGGCGGTGGCGCTCGGAGATATCCTCCGCACCGTAGGCCTGATAGGCTCTGGTGTCATGCGTCGTGATATAACAGGGGTAAGCACCCAGACGCATGGTCCCGCCCTTGTCAGTGATGCCTTGCTGGTCGGGCATCAGGTCAATGACCGGATGGGCGGTGGCTGCCAGTTCACTGGAATGAGCATCGGCCAGACCGGCCACATGGCGGGCGAACTCCACCACCGCCATCTGCATCCCCAGGCAGATGCCGAGATAGGGAACCTGATTCTCGCGGGCCCAACAGACGGCGGAGATCATCCCCTCGATTCCCCGGTTCCCAAAACCGCCGGGCACGATGATCCCAGCGCACCCAGCCAGCAGTTCCGCGGCATTGCTGTCGTTGATGTCCTCGGAGTCCACCCAACGGACATCCACCTGCACCCCGTTTTCGATCCCACCGTGGGTCAGCGCCTCCACCACGGAGATATAGGCGTCGTGGAGGGCCACATATTTCCCCACCAGGGCGATCTCCAGCCGGCCCGCCGGGCGTTTGGCTCGCTCCACCATGGCACGCCACTCCTCCAGGTGTGGCTTACTGAAGGGAAGTCCCAATACCTCGCACACCGCTTTTGCCAACCCGGCCTCCTCCAGCATCAGCGGCACTTCGTAGAGGATGGGGGCGGTCTCGTTGGAGATGACCCGCTCCGGCGGCACATTGCAGAACAGGGCGATCTTGTCCCGCACCTTCTGGGACACCGGCCCGTCGCAGCGGCAGAGGATCACATCCGGCTGGATGCCCAGGCCCAGCAGCTCCTTTACAGAATGCTGGGTGGGCTTGCTCTTGGGCTCCCCGGTGCCGGGAATGGAGACGACGAGGGAGACGTGGAGGTAAAGCACATTCTGCCGCCCCACCTCAGCGGCCACCTGACGGATGGCCTCCAGGAAGGGCTGGGACTCGATGTCTCCCACCGTGCCGCCGATCTCGGTGATGACCACGTCCGCCTCCTCCCGGCGGCCAACCCGGTAGATGCGCTCCTTGATCTCACCGGTGATGTGTGGGATGACCTGGACCGTGCCCCCCAAGAAGGCCCCCTCACGCTCCCGGCTGAGGACGGACCAGTAGACCTTTCCGGAGGTGATGGAGGAGTCCACCGTCAAATCTTCGTCGGTGAACCTCTCGTAATGGCCCAAGTCCAGGTCGGTCTCCGCCCCGTCCTCGGTAACGAACACCTCCCCGTGCTGATAGGGGTTCATAGTGCCCGGGTCAATGTTCAGGTAGGGGTCGAACTTCTGGAGGGCCACCTTTAGCCCCCGGGCCTTCAGTAGCCGTCCCAGAGAGGCCGCCGCTATTCCTTTCCCCAGGCCGGATACCACCCCGCCGGTGATGAAGATATACTTTGCCATACCGATCCCTCCCTTGGGTAAGTTGGAAGTTCAAGTTTTGACGCGTCAGAACCCGCTGGCCCCGTAATTTTTCAGTGCCCGGGCGGAGGGGTCATCCACGTTGCAGCCCTCCCAGGCCCGATTTGGCATCCAGAAGTCCTTGATCATCCGGGCCTGGCCGGGGTAGTACCGCTCGAACAGGTCCCGATAGAGCAGGCTCTCCCGGGTGAAGGGCGGGCGGTACTGGTATTGGGCGCAACCCCGAGTGAAAGCCAGGTCGCTGTACTGCGCTCTGGCATATTCCTTCAGATCATCCACCATAGAGTGGCCCACCGCGTCGGAGAAGGCCGCCTTCTCCCGCCACAGGATCTCGTCAGGCAGCAGAGCATCGGACTGGAAGGCCCGGCGGAGCAGATACTTGCCCTTGCCGCAGCGGTTGACCTTCAACGCCGGGTCCACCGACATGACATACTCCACAAAGTCCAGGTCCCCGAAGGGCACCCGGGCCTCCATGGACCAGCCGCTGATACACCGATCCGCCCGGAGCACATCGTACATGTAGAGCTCCTCCACCCGCTTTTCCGCCTCAGCCTGGAAGGCAGCGGGAGAGGGAGCAAAGTCGGTGTACTTATAGCCGAAGAGCTCGTCGGAGATCTCCCCGGTGAGGAGCACCCGGATGTCGGTAGTCTCGCGGATGGCCTTGCAGCACAGGTACATGCCTACGCTGGCCCGGATGGTGGTAATGTCCCAGGTGCCCAGGGCGGCCACCACTTTGGGCAGAGCGGCTATCACGTCGTCCCGGGTGATGATCACCTCCGTGTGGTCCGCCCCGATGAACTGCGCTGCCTTCCGAGCGTACTTCAGATCGATGGCGTCGGTGTCCATGCCGATAGCGAAGGTGCGGATAGGCTTTCCAAGCAGCCGGGCGGCGATGGCACACACCAGGCTGGAGTCCAGTCCGCCAGAGAGAAGAAAGCCCAGGGGGGCATCGGCGTCCAGCCGCTTGTCCACCGCGGCGATAAGCTTGTCATGGATGTTCTGGCAGACGGTGTCCATGTCGTCGGACCGGCTGAGGCCGGGACGGGCGGGGTTGGCGTAGCGGACAAACTGTCCCCGGTACCAGTAGTGTCCCGGAGGGAAAGGGAGGATCTGCTCACACAGGCCCACCAGCTGCTTGGCCTCGCTGGCGAAGAGAATGCCGCCGTCAGGATCGCAGCCATAGAAGAGGGGCCGGATGCCAATGGGGTCCCGGGCGGCAACGTATTCGTCCGCCTCCCCATCGTAGAGGATCAGGGCGAACTCCGCGTCCAGCCGGGCAAACATGTCCAGCCCGTACTCCCGGTACATGGGCAGCAGGAGCTCGCAGTCGCTGCCGCTGCGGAAGGTGTAGCCCCTCTGCTCCAGCTCTGCGCGCTGCCTCCGCCAGCCGTAGAGCTCCCCGTTGCACACCACCTGGTCAGGCCCCAGGGCGAAGGGCTGCATCCCACGCTCGTCCAGCCCCATAATGGACAGACGGCGAAAGCCCAGCCAGCCGGAGGCGGTTTCCGCCACCCGGGCCATGTCAGGGCCCCTGGTATAGGCCCGGTCCAGACAGGCCAAGACCTCTTCCCGCCCCCTGGTCTTTTGGGTAAATCCCACGATCACGCACATAGAAAGCACCTCCAAAAATGTTTGCGCAGCCCTCGTCCTCTTGATTAGGACGAATGCTGCGCTCCGCGGTGCCACCTAATTTGCCGCCGGACGGCGGCCCCTTTTCCGGCTCTGACAAGTCGGCGCGATGTAACGGTCGCAGCCCGTTCCCCCTACTGGCGCGGTGCGTTCGGGTTTCCGCTCCGAAGCGTTCTTCCCGCGGCCTCCTGTGCGGGGCTTTCACCATCCCCCGCTCGCTGGGACTGAGTCCCCGCAGTACTCTTCTCCCTCATTGCGTTTAACGGTATTGCCTGAAAAAACGGACAAGGGCGCTGTGGTCCATGCCACAGCGCCCTTGCTGTTATGGGATATTATAGTGGCCGCCGCCCCCATTGTCAAGAAAAACTTTCGGCGGGCGTCCCCAATTTCCCTCAGAGGCGGATGGGATAGTTGCCAGTGAAGCATCCGTCGCAAAAGCCGCAGCCAGCGTCCGGGGCGATCTGATGCAGGACCTTCAGCGGCAGAAAGCCTAGGCTGTCCGCGCCGGTGAGGGCGCAAATCTCCTCCGGGGAGCGGTCATGAGCGATCAGGTGCTCACTGTCCGGAATGTCCGTCCCGAAGTAGCAGGGGGTGATGAAGGGCGGTGCGGAGATGCGCAGGTGGACCTGCACAGCGCCGGCCTCCCGCAGCAGGACTACGATCTGGCGGGAGGTGGTGCCCCGGACGATGGAGTCGTCGATCATCACCACCCGCCTCCCCTCCACACAGCTGCGCAGCGCCCCCAACTTAATGCGCACCGCCTGCTCCCGGCTGCGCTGATCCGGGGTAATGAAAGTGCAGCCGATATAGCGGTTTTTGACCAGACCCACTCCATAGGGGAATCCTCGACTCCTCCGCATAACCCATGGCTGCGTCCAGACCGGAATCTGGGATGCCGATGACTACATCCGCCTCCACCGGCCAGGTCTGAGCCAGCAGCCGGCCTGCCCGCCGCCGGGCCTCATAGACGGACTGACCGCAGAGCATGGAGTCCGGCCGGGCGAAATAAATGTGCCTGCCGCCCCTTTGTCAAGAGCTCCCCATACCGGCGGTGCAGATAGCTCATTTATGAAAGTCTATTTTATACTTCCTGCACAAATATGGAGAGCCGTCTGGCTATTTGTCTTAGTGGCGAAGCAAAATTGAGTTGAACTTGCAAAAACATCTTGACATGGAATTGCGGTTCGCGTATAATTTGCCCATAGTTTAGGACAAAGGCGTTCCGAACCAACAGGTCGGCCTGCCTTTGTCCTCTTTTTATTTTAACTTTACTTGAAAGAATGAGAGGAGTGTCCTGCATGTCGTACAGCAAGGAAGACATCATCCGTATGGTAAAAGAAGAGGATGTGGAGTTCATCCGCCTTCAATTCACCGACATTTTCGGTCAGCTCAAGAACGTGGCCATCACCGCATCTCAGATTGAGAAGGCGGTGAATGACCAGATCATGTTCGACGGCTCCTCCATCGAGGGTTTTGTCCGCATCGACGAGTCGGATCAGTACCTGTACCCCGACCTGGACTCCTTCGCCATCTTCCCCTGGCGGCCCAGCCACGGCAGGGTAGCCCGGCTCATCTGTGACGTATACAACACCGATGGAACCCCCTTCGTGGGCGACCCCCGGCACGTCCTCAAGCGGGCTCTGAAAAGGGCGGAGGAGATGGGCTTTGATGCCTTCAACGTAGGTCCAGAGGCGGAATTCTTCCTCTTCCAGACTGATGACGAGGGCAAGCCCACCACCCGTACCAACGACGAGGCGGGCTACTTCGATCTGGGCCCCCTGGACCACGGGGAGGGCACCCGGCGGGAGATCTGCATGGCCCTAGAGCAGATGGGCTTTGAGATCGAGGCCAGCCACCACGAGGTAGCCCAGGGCCAGCACGAGATCGACTTCAAGTACGCCGACGCCCTGCGTACCGCGGACAACATTATGACCTTCAAGCTGGCAGTCAAGACCCTAGCCCAGAAAAATGGCCTCCACGCCACCTTTATGCCCAAGCCCATCTTCGGCATCAATGGCTCGGGGATGCACACTAACATGTCCCTGTTCCAGGGCGGGAAAAATGCCTTCTACGACCCGGATGACCCAAAGGGCCTGTCTAAAGAGGCATATTCATTCATCGCCGGTCTGCTGGCCCACGTGAAGGGCATGGCGGCGGTGACCAACCCCCTGGTGAACTCCTATAAGCGGCTGGTGCCCGGCTACGAGGCTCCCTGCTACCTGGCCTGGTCTGCCTCCAACCGCTCCGCCCTTATCCGTATCCCCGCCGCCCGGGGGCAGTCCACCCGGGTGGAGCTCCGCTCTCCCGACCCGGCCTGCAACCCCTACCTGGAGCTGGCTGTCTGTCTGGCCGCCGGGCTGGACGGCATCGAGAAGGGCCTCACCCCGCCCCCGGAGGTCACCGAGAACATCTTCGACATGAATGCCGCCGCCCGAAAAGCTCACGGCATCGACTCTCTGCCCGACTCCCTGGAGGAGGCCATCCACGCTCTGGAGGCCGATCCCTTGGTGCTGGACACCCTGGGAGAGCATGTGGCAGCCAACTATATTGAGGGCAAGCGGAAGGAATGGGAGGAGTACCGCACCCGCGTCTCCTCCTGGGAACGGGAGAAGTACATCATCAATTATTAAAGCGATCCCATCCCAACAGGGGAGTGAACGCACATGGAAAAGATCATTGTGGCCTTTGAGAGCGAAAAGACCGCCCTGCGTGTAAAGGAACTGCTGGAGGGGGGCGGCGCGGCCGCCTGCTTGGTGTGCCGCACCGCCGACCAGGTGCGGCGGGCCATAAACAAGCTGCCAGTGCCGGCGGTGGTGTGCGGCTACAAGCTGGGGGATCAGACGGCGGAGCTGTTCTTTGAAGACCTGCCCCCCTCCTGCGCCATGCTGGTGCTGGCTCACCAGGACCGATTGGATCTTCTGGGGAATGACGACATCTTCCGCCTGCCATCCCCGGTAAGCCGTGGGGATCTGCTGGCTGCGGTGCGGCTGCTGCTGCAAGTGGGGCGCAGGCTGGAGCGGTACGGGCGCCCCTGTCACAGTGGGGAGGATCGGAGACTCATCGACCGGGCTAAGGCCCTGCTCATGGACCGCCATGGCATAACAGAGGAGCAGGCCCATTACTATTTGCAGAAAAAAAGTATGGACAGCAGGACAAAATTGGCCCAGACCGCCCGGCTGGTGCTGGACAGCAAAACGATGGAATAGAGGCGGAGACGAGGTGGTCTCACGGCGACGGTCGGGAGACGGACCGCCGCCGTTTTTATGGAAAGAGGCGAGACGCATGAGGGAAAAAGCGGCTGAAGGGAGAGGGCTGTACCGCCCGGAATTCGAGCATGACGCCTGCGGCATTGGCGCCGTGGTGGACATACAGGGCCGGGCCAGTCATGAGACAGTGGACGATGCCCTGAAGATCGTGGAGAAGCTGGAGCACCGGGCGGGCAAGGATGCCGAGGGTAAGACCGGCGACGGGGTGGGCATACTCACCCAGATCCCCCACGCGTTTTTTGCCAGGGCGGCGGCGGAGGCGAGCATCGCCCTGCCCGGACGGCGGGACTACGGCGTGGGCATGTTCTTCCTGCCTCGGGACGGTTTGAAACGCCGGCAGGCCCAGAGACAGTTCGAACTGGTGACCGAGAAGGAAGGCATGGCTTTCCTGGGCTGGCGGGAGGTGCCCGTGCACCCGGAGATTCTGGGCCAGCGAGCCAGGGACAAAATGCCTAGCATTTTCCAGGCTTTTGTGGCCAGGCCGGAGGAAACGGCTCCCGGCTTGGATTTTGACCGAAAGCTCTATGTAGCCCGGCGGGTATTCGAGCATCTGAGCGGGGACACCTACGTGGTCTCCCTGTCCAGTCGCACCGTGGTCTACAAGGGCATGTTCCTGGTCCACCAGTTGCGGGCCTTCTACCCCGACCTGCAAAGCATAAACTATACCTCCGCCTTGGCCATCGTCCACTCCCGGTTCTCGACCAACACCAACCCCTCCTGGGAGCGGGCCCACCCCAACCGGCTAATAGCCCACAACGGGGAGATCAACACCATCCGGGGCAACATGGACCGGATGCTGGCCCGGGAGGAGACCATGTTTTCCCCCCTGCTGGCAACGGATAGGGACAAGGTGCTGCCGGTGGTGAACGCCTCCGGCTCTGATTCCGCCATGCTGGACAACACCCTGGAGTTCCTGATGATGGCGGGGATGGACCTTCCCCTGGCGGTGATGGCCTGTATCCCTGAGCCCTGGCGGAATGACTGCACCCTCTCCCGCTCCCGCCGGGACCTATACCACTACTACGCCACCCTCATGGAGCCCTGGGATGGCCCGGCGGCCATCCTGTTCTCCGACGGGGACGTGGTGGGAGCGGTGCTGGACCGCAACGGCCTGCGCCCTGCCCGGTACTACCTCACCGACGACAGCCGGCTCATTCTCTCCTCCGAGGTGGGGGTGCTGGACATCCCACCGGAGCATATCGTGGAAAAGTCCCGGCTGCGGCCGGGCAAGATGCTGCTGGCGGACCTGAGGCAGGGGCGGATCATTGACGACCAGGAACTGAAGGAGGGCTACGCCGCCCGGCAGCCCTATGGAGAGTGGCTGGACACCAATCTGCTCCGTCTGGCCGACCTGCCGATCCCAAACCAGCGGGTGGAGCGGCACAGCCGGGAGGAACTTAGCCGCCTTCAGAAGGCCTTCGGCTACACCTATGAGGACGTGAACGACACCATCCTGCCCATGGCCCGCACCGGGGCGGAGCCCACCGCCGCCATGGGGGTGGATATCCCCCTGGCGGTGCTGGACAACAGGGATCGGCCCCTCTTCTCCTACTTCAAGCAGCTCTTCGCCCAGGTGACCAACCCACCCATGGATGCTATCCGGGAGGAGATCGTCACCGACACCACCGTCTACGCGGCCGATGACGGGAATCTGCTCCAGGAACAGCCGGACAACTGCCGGGTGCTCCAGATCCACAACCCCGTTCTCACCTCCACCGACCTGATGAAGATCAAGGCCATGAACCGACCTGGCTTCCACGCAGCCACCGTGTCCCTGCTCTATTACAAGGGCACCTACCTGGATCTGGTACTGGACCGGCTGGCGGTGGCGGTGGACAGGGCGTACCGGGAGGGGGCCAACATTGTCATCCTTTCCGACCGGGGGGTGGACGAGAACCACGCGGCCATCCCCTCTCTGCTGGCGGTGTCTGCCATGGAGCAGCACCTGGTTCGCACCGGGAAGCGCACCGCCGTATCTATCCTCCTGGAATCCGCTGAGCCCCGGGAGGTCCACCACTTCGCCGCCCTGCTGGGCTATGGCGCCCGGGCAGTGAACCCCTACTTGGCGGAGGAGACCATCGTGGATCTGATCGAGGAGGGCCTGCTGGACAAGGACTTCCACACCGCAGTGGCCGACTATACCGCCGCCGTCCTCCACGGGGTGGTGAAGATCGCCTCCAAAATGGGCATCTCCACCCTCCAGTCCTACCAGTCTGCCCAGATCTTCGAGGCGGTGGGCATACGGCAGGATGTAATCGACAAGTACTTTACCAACACCGTCTCACGGGTGGGGGGCATCGGCCTGGAGGAGATGGCCGCCGCAGTGGAGCGGAACCACGACCGCGCCTTCGACCCCTTGGGACAGGAGACTGACCTGACCTTGGAGAGCCTGGGGGAGCACAAGGCCCGAGCCGGTGGGGAGGACCACCTCTATAATCCACAGACCATCCATCTGCTCCAGCAGGCCGTCCGCTGGGAGGATTACGGGCTCTTCAAGCAGTACACCGCCCTGGTGGACGATGAGACAAAGCCCCACACCCTCCGTGGCCTGATGGAGATGAAATATCTGGGCGAGCCCATCCCCTTAGAGGAGGTGGAGAGCGAGGATTCTATCGTCAAACGCTTCAAGACCGGGGCCATGAGCTACGGCTCCATCTCCCGTGAGGCCCACGAGTGCCTGGCCCAAGCCATGAACCTGCTGGGGGGCAAGTCCAACTCCGGCGAGGGGGGCGAGGAAGACGACCGGCTGGGGGACCCGGAGCGGTACTCCGCCATCAAGCAGGTGGCCTCCGGCCGCTTCGGGGTCACCAGCGCCTACCTGGTGAGCGCCAGAGAGATCCAGATCAAAATGGGGCAGGGGGCCAAGCCCGGCGAGGGCGGCCACCTGCCCGCCGGGAAAGTCTACCCATGGATCGCTTGGTGCCGCCACTCCACCCCCGGCGTCACCCTGATCTCTCCTCCGCCCCACCACGACATCTACTCCATCGAGGATCTGGCCCAACTGATCTATGATTTGAAGTGCGCCAACCGTCAGGCCCGCATCTCGGTGAAGCTGGTCAGCGAGGCGGGGGTGGGTACCATCGCTGCCGGGGTGGCCAAGGCAGGGGCCCAGGTGATCCTCATCTCCGGCCACGACGGAGGCACCGGCGCGGCCCCTCGTACCTCCATCCACAACGCCGGTCTGCCCTGGGAGCTGGGTCTGGCGGAGGCCCACCAGAACCTGATCCAAAACGGCCTGCGGTCCCATGTGGTGCTGGAGACTGACGGCAAGCTCATGAGCGGCCGGGACGTGGCTATCGCCTGTATGCTGGGAGCGGAGGAGTTCGGCTTCGCCACCGCCCCTCTGGTCACTCTTGGCTGCGTCATGATGCGGGTGTGTAACTTGGACACCTGCCCCGTGGGGGTGGCCACTCAGAACCCGGAGCTGCGGAAACGGTTCACAGGCAAGCCGGAGTACGTGGTCAACTTCATGCGCTTCGTCGCCCGGGAACTGCGGGAGCATATGGCCCGGCTTGGGGTGCGCACGGTGGACCAGCTGGTAGGCCGCACCGACCTGCTGCGGGTACGGAAGCCCGCCGTCAACCAGCGGGCGGCCACGGTGGACTTGTCCGCCATTCTGGACAGTGCTTACGCCGGCTGGCCAAAGACCCGCTTTGATCCGGCGGACGCCTATGACTTCCATCTGGAGGACACAGTGGATCTGCGGGTACTGGAACAGAAGCTGGGCGTCGCCCTTGAGAAAGGCGACCATAGGCGGCTGGAACTGGCGGTGTCCTCCACCGACCGGGCAGTGGGGACTATCCTTGGTTCGGATATCACTCTCCTCCACGGGGAGGCACTCCCCGACGACACCTTTGTGGTAAAGTGTACCGGCGGGGGAGGCCAGTCCTTCGGCGCCTTCCTGCCCCGCGGCCTCACCCTGGAGCTGGAGGGGGACGCCAACGACTACCTGGGCAAGGGCCTCTCCGGAGGGAGGATCATCGTTTATCCGCCCAAGGACAGCCCCTTTGACCCGGCAGAGAACATTCTGGTGGGCAACGTGGCCCTCTATGGAGCCACCTCCGGCCAGGCCTTCCTCAACGGCGTGACCGGGGAGCGGTTCTGCGTGCGCAACTCCGGCGCCGACGCGGTGGTGGAGGGAGTGGGGGACCACGGATGCGAGTATATGACCGGGGGCCGGGTGGTAATCCTGGGCCCCACGGGCCGCAATTTCGCCGCCGGCATGAGCGGTGGGATAGCGTATGTGCTGGACGAGGACCATGACCTGTACCTGCGGCTGAACAAGGAACTGGTGTCCATGGGCCCGGTCACGGAAGAGGGAGATATGGAAGCGCTGCGAGGCCTGATCCAGGCTCACGCAGAGGCCACCGGCTCCCCCAAAGCCGGACGAATTTTGGCCAATTTCGGAGCCTGGTTGCCTAAATTCAAGAAGATTTTGCCCCACGACTACGACCGGATGTTGCGTACCATCGCCTGGTACGAGGCCCAGGGTATGGGCCGGGTCCAGGCAGAGACGGAGGCGTTCTATGTCAACGCCAGAGGAAAGGGGGACTGACCGTGGGAAAGCCCACTGGATTTCTGGAATATGCCCGGCAGGGCAATCCCTGCCAGCCACCGCTGGAGCGGGTGGCGTACTGGAACGAATTCCATCCCCGGCTGGGCCGGGAGGAGCGGCAACGGCAGGGGGCCCGGTGCATGGCCTGCGGCGTGCCCTTCTGTCAGTCAGGGGCGGTGTTGAACGGTATGGTCTCCGGCTGCCCACTGCACAATCTGGTGCCCGAGTGGAACGACCTGGTGTACCGCAGAAAGCTTGGCCGCGCTTTGGAGCGGCTACTGAAAACCAACGACTTCCCAGAGTTCACCGGCCGGGTGTGCCCCGCCTTGTGTGAGGCGGCCTGCACCTGCGGCCTAAACGGCCAGCCGGTGACGGTGAAGGACAACGAGCTGGGGATCATCGAGGAGGCCTGGGAGCAGGGACTCATGTCCCCTCGGCCGCCCGAGACCCGCACCGGTAGGACCGTGGCGGTGGTGGGCTCCGGCCCCGCCGGGCTCTCCTGCGCTCAAAGGCTTAACCGCCGAGGTCACAGCGTCACCGTGTTCGAGCGGGCCGACCGACCCGGCGGCCTGCTGATGTACGGCATCCCCAACATGAAGCTGGAAAAGTCGGTGGTCCAGCGGCGGCTGGATCTGATGGCGGCGGAGGGGATCGCCTTCCGTACCGGTGTGGACGCGGGCCGGGACGTGGGTCAGGAGGAGCTGAGAGAACAGTTTGACGCGGTGGTTCTCTGCTGCGGCGCGGCCCAGCCCCGAGATCTGGACGTACCAGGTCGGGCGGGAGTGGACGTCTGGTTTGCAGTGGACTTCCTGACAGGGGCAACCCGTGCCCTGCTGGATGGGACTTACTGTCCCTCTGCACAGGGCAAGGATGTGGTCATCGTAGGGGGCGGCGACACGGGCAACGACTGCGTTGGCACCTGTATCCGCCAGGGCTGTAAAAGCGTTACCCAGTTGGAGATAATGCGTAAAGCCACAGGCGCCCGCACCGCCAAGAACCCCTGGCCGGAGTGGCCGCGGGTGTGTAAAACAGACTACGGTCAAGAGGAGGCCATCGCCATCTTTGGTCGTGACCCCAGGATCTACGAGACCACCGTCTCACACCTGCTTCGGGATGCGGAGGGGCACCTCACCGGGGTGGAGACCGTCCTGCTGGGGCCGGACCGCAAGCCTCTGACAGGAACGGAGAAACTGCTGCCCTGCCAACTGCTGCTTATCGCTGTCGGCTTCCTGGGCCCCCAGGACTATGTGCCGGAGGCCTTCGGACTGACGCGCACTCCCTGCTCCACTGTACAGACAGCGGAGGTGAGCTATTCCACCAACATCCCCGGCGTGTTCACCGCCGGGGACATGCGCCGGGGACAGTCCCTGGTGGTGTGGGCCATTCGGGAGGGCCGCGAAGCCGCCTGGGAAGTGGACAGGTACCTGATGGGACACGGCGAGTGGACCGAGCTCCCGCTGATTCAGACAGATTGAAAAACAGAAGGCCCGGTCGGTGCCCGCATTATGCAACACTAGATAAGGATACATCGTGAACCAGGGGTTCATATCATTTTCTCTTAGCATAAGGCCACACCAATCTGCATATTTTAGGCGGAAAGCTTAGAGTACCAGGGGGTGTGGCTTTTCTATTTTCCCTAAAATTGACCAGATCAAAAAATGATATTTTCGAGGAATAAACACCCTTATAGAGGTTGTTTTCCAGAGTTTTCCATGTTTCCACGCTGTATTCCCTTTTAGTGCCCTATTTGCTCTCAAATAGGGCGCTAAAATCTGAAAAATGATATACAAAAAGCAGAGCGCCGGTTTGTTGGTTTTGTCAACCATCAGGCCGGCGCTTTTTGTTGCCCGGGGAGTTCAAAAAGGGCATTTTCAATTTGCGCCGGAGAAGGATGACATAGCGCGCCAACTTTATTCGTACTGCCAAAAAGGGCACACACTTTTCCGTCTGATATGCTGAATAGATTTTTCGTGGAAAAGATGGCATGACGGAGTCCCCGAGAGTGGGACTCAAAAGGATGATTAAAAGGGGCATTTTGCCCGTAGTGAAGGAGGAGAACGCATATGACCAAAGAAACCTATTTCGAGGAGCTGTCCTACGCCCTGCGGCGGCCGGTGGAGGAGGACGGCCTGCTCCCGGTGGAGTGGAACGGCCGCATCCTGTGCCAGGTCACGGAGAGCGGCGCCGTCCGGTATGACCCCACCTGGGTAGACACCAGCAGGGCAAAGGCCGCCCTGGCCCAGGTCACGGAGGCGGCGGGGACGGTGATGGAGTACATGACGCTTCTGGAGAATGCCCCACCTCTGAAGGCGGATGGCCTGGCGGGCGGTTACCGGGTGCTGGCAGAGTTCAACGGCACAGTGCTGGCCGGGACAGAGACGCGGCTGGGGGCCCAGTTCGTCACGTGGGCCCGGGACTATGACCGGAGCGGGGTCAACAACGGCCACTACTACATGGAGGACTATCAAGGCGCCAAGGAGGACTTCGCCCTCCGCGCCGGGCTGGTGGCCAGGGAACGGGTCTTTGACCAGGAGCAGCTGGAGGAACTGCGCCAGGCGGTGCAGGGCTTCCTCTATGGAGAGGGCCCCGCCTCCTACCAGCAGGAGTTCCAATGCCGGCGCCTCCTGGATCAGATCACAGCCCAGCTGCCGAAAAGAACCCAGGATCAGATGCAGAGCGAAAGTCAGGAGCTTGGACAGTCCATGTGAGGGCGGCGCCAAATCAGGCGCCGCCTTTTTCTATGCCCAGATTTTATTTCATTTCTGCGCCCACAAGCCGTACGCCCCGGAGCACCCGGCGGAACCGCCGCCCAGGCCGGTATGCACCTGCTCCCCCCTCTGCGTGGGCTGCCCCTACCCCGCAAACGGCTTCCTCTGCTGGGGGAGGGATGGAAAGTGCCTGCGCTCGGAGATGCGGCGGCTCAATGCCCCGGACAGGCAGGTGGCACAAGAAGTGAAGGAGGAGTGATTTCGCGGTGAAACCAAATAGCAACTGCTTTTCCCTGCGGCCGGCCACCCGTGAGGAGGCCAGCTTATTCTACTCAGATGACCAGGCGGACAGATCATTGGGTACAGTGGGCCATGTCCGGATGGACTTTGGCTCCAGCGGCAAGGGGTTTTACCATACCTGGTGGCCTCACAATGGGGAGCAGTTCAACACGCCGGAGTTCAAGGAGGCCCTGCAGCAGTTCGTGGACGCTATGCGGACGGACGGGCCGCTGAGGGACCTGACCTCTATGGACAGATTCTGCCGCCAGAACGGCGGGGCTATCACGGAGGACGGCCTGAGCTATGGGTATCTGGCAGAGATGGGCAGCTACCGCTTCTGCCTTCGTGGACGATATGGTCTATGACCTGTATGGGGAGGAGAACCCCAGGCCGCTGGAGGATTACGTGTCTCGCCAGGGGCCGGAGATGGGAGGGCAGCAGATGTGACCACACAGAATAGACAGCCGGTGCTGCGCTGTGTCCTGAGCAACGCGGCGCACCCGGAGTATGGCCAAGTGACCATCCCCTTCCCCATCCCCGTCATGGAATATGAGCGCACCCTGGAACTTCTAGCCGCTATGGAACTGGGAGTCCGCTTGAAACGGGACTGCCGGGTGGACGAGCTGGAGAGCGGCTTCCCCATCCTCAAACGCCTGGAGAAGGTGGGCGCCAATCTGGACGAGCTGGACTACCTGGCCCGGCGGCTAGACGGCTTTGACGACTATGAGGCCGCCCAGCTCCAAGCTATGGCGGTCAGGCTGGGTACGTTTGATATGGCGGACTTTATCAATCTTACCTTCTGCTTCCAGCAGGCCACGGTAATTACAAGCTTCTCAGATCTAGAGGGCATCGGAAAGGCGCACATCCTAACGCTCCATGGCGGCCACATGCCCGTGGACGAGCTGGAACAGGTAGACGGCAGGGCGGAGGCCCTGAAGCTGATCCTAGACGAGCACGGTACCGTAACCCCCTATGGGGTGGTCTATGACAACGGTATGGAGCTGGAACAGCTCTACAAGGAGGGCGGCCCCTTCCCGGACTATCTTGACCGGGAGTTCGTCATACTCCTGGAGGCGTCCGCCGGCGAAGGGCAGAGCACCCTGCTGGTTCTGCCGGACAGCCCAGCCAGGCTGGAACGGCTCCTGTGCCGCACCGGTATACGGGACAGCCCCCAGGCACACTCCAGGGTAGTGGACAGCACCCTGCCCGGCGAGGTCATCCGCAGCATTCCATCGGAACATCTGTCCATCAATGGCCTCAACCGGCTGTGCCGGGCGGCGGAGCGGATTGCACCGGAGGATTTGAAAACCCTGGTACAACTGCTGGCCGACAAGGACCACCCCAGCCAGGGGCCGTCCATGGGCGGCAATTCCATGTGAAGTGGAGGGAAAGAAGATGCAGAAAACAGAATTTATCCGGCAGCTCAATGAGCTGGTCCCCAGTCCAGATCCCGTCACCACCGAGGCGCTGTACCGCTTTGACCGGGAGTGTGCGGAGACGGAGTACATCGATATGCTCACCGCCCTGCGAGTGGTGGCGCGGAATTTCAGTGAGGAAACCCTCCAGGGCGCCTATGAGATCATCCAGCACCAAAACGCCGCTCTACCCAGCGAGCTGTTCGCCGCCGCCGTCTACCTTCAGGCCGGGCGCACACCGGCAGAGGTGTCCGGTCTGGCCAGGGAGGGCCGGCTTATGGGCTTCTTTGGCCCGGAGCGGCCGGAGGAGCTCAGCCGGATTGCAACCTGCACCATTGTGGAGTCTGGGCAGGAGCAGCGGTTTTACACCATGGACTTCGGGAGGTTCAACCCACAGCATGCCTTGAAGCGGGCCATCACATACGGCCGGGAAACAGGTATATCCGCCACCCAGGCCATGGCCCGCCTCACCATGGATCAACCAGAGTTTGCCGAAAGGCCCGGCGGGCCCCGCTGTATCCTGAACGGCTTGGACTCGGAGCTCACTGAGGCGTTGTTCCAGATCTCGCCAGCCTGCCCTGCCGTGGCTGCCCATATCACCTGCAATGCAGACCTGGGTATCACAGAGGTGGCCTATCATCCCCTGTGGCTGGAGCGAAGCCAGGGTCTGGCCCCTATGCAGCAGCAGATGTAAAAACTGCTGGATATCACGGGCACACTGTGGTATGTTGTGTGCTTACCAGAAGAAAGGGCGGGAAAGAGCTATGAACCATCAGAGGAAACAGAGCATGCGCAAGAACCCCGTTGAAGGCCGGCTTCCATTTGGGGAGCTGGCCTTTTCTATTCAGATGATACTTGCGGCAAAATGAAGGGAGGCAGATCATCATGCAGGATGTATCGAAGGAGTGGCTGGATTTCCGGCGGAATCAGTTCCCCGCGGGCAGCCGGATCCAGACGTGGGAGCTGGATGATCCTAGGAACACGCTGAAGGAGGCCAGAAAGCTGGATTACATCGATGACTCGGGCCGGTTCCACGTCCGGCAGAGCGACGGAGGTGAGTGCGTCCTAACCCTTGGGTTGGGGAGGAGATGTTCTCCGTCCACCCGCCTGAGTCCACCCAGCTCAAGCTGTACATGCCCCTCACCGCCAGCTTCTATGCCCGGAATGAGTGGGGAGATTGGGATGAGACGGGTGAGGAATGGGACGGCAGAACGCTTCTGGATTATGAGGACAGGATCCTGGGTTCATGGTGTGGAACCGGGTGCCGGAGGAGGCGGGGCGGGGCCTCATGCTCTGGTGCGACAAGGAGTTCCTGGACGTCAAGGTGCGCTCCGCCGTGTTTACGGCAGAGGCCAGAGGCGGCAGGCTGTGGGGCGTGGCGGAGTGCCAGGTCGTCGGCCAGCTCTCTCCGGAGGAGCTGACAAGCCTGAAGGACTATCTCACCGGCCAGGCTGCGGACGGCGTTGGCGAGGGCCTGGAGCAGCAGGCAATCCGTGTGGACGGCGGGGAGCTCTATGTCCACCTGTGGCAATCTGAGGGCTGGAGCATTCAGACAGAGGGGGAGCGGTTCGGGCAGACACAGATCCAGGAACCGCACGATGACGTGGTCCCCACCGAAGCCCAGCACAACAGGTTCGGTGGGGAGAGGAGTTCCGGCGAAATGAGTGAGCCTTGCCCACAGGGCGAGGCGAAGGGTATGGAGCGCGGAATGACGATGGGAGGGATGAGCTTGTGAGTGTTCCCGTGCTGACCCACCGCAGGGATCTGAGGAAAGGGGATCTTGTGTTTCCGGAGGAGATCCTGCCCATTGGCCACATGCTGGATGTTCAACTCGACTGTGTCAGCAAAGAAGTTCAGCAGGAGGTGTTTGGCCCGGAGTTGGATCCCAGTCCACTGTGTGACTGGCTGAACCTCCATACTGCCTATGATTTTGCGCTTCAGGATGTGGTGGACCATATAGAAATAACCCTCTGCCGGAATTTTGGAGAGGAGGAGCACCCATTCACGTATCCGCTCAACAGGGCGGAGCGGGACGTCCTGCGCGGGGAGATGGAGGCCTGCTGCCAGCTCCGTACCGGTCGCACACTAGCACAGCATTACAACCATCTGCTGGTGCAGGAGGAGGTGGAGCCGCCGGAGCTCGCCGGAGGGCAGCGCCGCATCCCTCTGGACAAGGTGAGCTTTGCGGATGAGCTCTCAGAGTGCGATGGGTTGCTCCAGTTCTATATGCCGGTGGCCTTTGCCCCGGACGCAGTCTTTGGCACCCACGTGGCGACCGCAGAAAACGACGGCTGGCTCAACGTGTACGCCGCCTATGACCTGAACACCGGCAAGCCGTGCTCTGCACTGGACGTCATCCTGGTGTGCGGAGACAGCAATGAGTTCGCCTTCCGGTATCCGCTGGCCAAGCAGGAGCAGGCCGCGCTGCTGGAAAAGATGGACGCCTACTGCCGGGAGCAGACCGGTATGGCGTTGGCGGATTTCCGGGCCCGGTACCTGGTGGAGGAACCGCAGCCCCGCCAGGCCCCCAGTCTGGCCCAGCTGTGAGCACGCCGTCGGCCCCGTGTGCGCCCTGTGTGACGGGTTCAGGCGGAGGGCGGGCCAGGGCCCCGCCCAGCCAGAAAACTGCCCCGTTGGGGCCAGTTTCGCCCCGGTTTGGGGTGTTCGATTTTAGTACGAGGATAAAGGGAGATGGTCGCAAGCGCCCACCTCCCGCCCACAAAGCCCCGCAGTGCGGGGCTTTCCCGGATTTCAGGCCAGGTGGTCGGAATTGGAGATTCTGGCCGTTTGGGGTGGTCGGGTTCAGGTAAACACCTACTGCGCCAGCGGGTTCCGCTGTGTCAGCCTGTTTTCTGGACAAAACAAACCCGCAGGCGGAGTGGGCACGCTCCGCCTGCGGGTTTTGTACCTGATTTAATTTTCGCTCTGGATACTCTGGAGCTCCTCCAGCAGTTTGGGCAGATCCATCTGGATCGTGTCCCAGACAATGTTCATATTGACGCCCGCATACCCGTGCACAATGCGGTTGCGCATGCCATACAGCTGCGGCCATGGGATGGCAGTAAGCTGTGCCTTTGCCTCGTCGCTGAGGGACACTTTTGCCGGTTCCCCAATCTGCATCAGATTAAATACCGTCGCCTCCACCAACATAGAGTCGCTCTGGAACTGCTGAAAATTGCGGACACCCTGGCAATAGCGCAGAATGGACTCGATGTGCTGCTGGATCTTTTTCAGAACGAGCTGATCTTTACTGCTCAAAGAGTGCCACCCCACTTTTTTGTATCTCGCGCGCGATCTCAGACCCGGTCTCCACTTGGGACACGTCGATCAAATCGACCGGGGTGTCCAACGCTTCCGTCACCTGCTCCAGGAGGCCGAAGAAAGCTAAGCCCCGCAGGCCGCTGTCCACCAACAGATCCACATCACTGCGTGCCGTTGCCACGCCTTTGGCGTAAGAGCCGAACAGCGTCGCCTTTCTTACCCCATTGGCGCGGAAGATCGGGGAAAGCACACTCTGAAGTTCGGGCACAGTATAGATTTTACTCACGGAAGTACACCTCCTAGAAAACGGGGATCCGGTAAGTCTATTTTACCCTACCAGTGGACTTGATTCAAGGTATTTCTGAAAGGGGAGATGATGATAGTGGCAGAGGAAAACAAAAAGCGCACCGCCGTCTGGCTGACACCCGGTGTGATCCGCCGGATGGACGGCTGGCTGGAGGAGGACAACTGCAAAACGCGCAGTGAATTTATTGAAAAGGCCCTGCGGTTCTACATGGGCTACCTGGCCGCGGAGGATACCTCGGAGTACCTCTCCCGCGCCCTGGTGGACACCCTGCGGGGTACATTGGCAGACAACGAAAATCGGCTGCGCACTTTGCTGTTCAAGCTCTGCGTGGAGGTGAACATGATGAGCCACACCGTTGCCGCCCACTTCCGCGCTGATCCGGTGAACCGCCGGGAGCTGCGGGCCTATGCGGTGGACGAGGTGCTGCGTACCAACGGGAAGATCAGCTTCGATGATGCGCTGGATCTCCAGCGCCAGGTCTACCCTGACGGATGAGCCGCGTCCGGTTCATGTCCCCCTACCTGAAGGGGGGCAGGGATACGGCCAAGCTGACCAACCGGGCCCGCTACATCGCCACCCGCCCCGGCGTGGAGGTGCTCAGGGGCGAGCACAGTGGCCAGCCCGCCACGAAGAAACAGCAGGCTTATATCCAGCGTCTTCTGCGGGACTTCCCCGGCGCGGAGGAATTGCTGGAATACGAGGACTACCAGAACGCGCCCACACAGGGGCACGCCAATGCCTTCATCCGCCAGGTGCAGGAGGACTTCGCGGAGCCCATGAGCCGGATGGAGAATTACCTGGACTAGGTGTCCCACCGCCCCGGCGTGCAGATGGACGGTGAGCACGGCCTGTGGTGCGCGAGAGGCAAGGTGCGCAATCTCTCCCAGGCCGTCCGGGGGGTGGCGGAGCACACCGGCAGCGTGTGGACGCCAGTGGTGGCCATCCGCAGGGAGGACGCGGAACGGCTGGGTTACAACGACGCGGAGAGCTGGCGGCTGCTGGTGTGCGCCTGCGCGCCGGAGATCGCCAGGGGGTACAAGATCCCGCTGGAGCATCTGCGGTGGTACGCCGCCTTCCACCGCAAGGAGGACAGCGTCCATATCCACATGGTGGTGTTCTCCTCCGATCCCAAGGAGGGCTACCTCACCAGGCAGGGTATCCAGCAGGTGAAGTCCGCCTTCGGCCGGCGGATTTTCCAACAGGATTTGCTCCACGTCTACGAACAGAAAACCGAATACCGGGACGCTCTGGGCCGGGATGCGGAGCGCACCATGGCAGAGCTGATCGCCCAGATGGAGACTGGCCAGATCCAAAATGAAAACCTGGAGCGGCTGGTGCTGGAGCTGGCCCAGCGGCTGCACAACACCCAGGGCAAAAAAGTCTACGGCTACCTGCCACCCAAAACCAAAGTATTGGTGGACGCCATCGTGGATGAGCTGGCAAAGGACCAGCGCGTAGCAGCCGCCTACAACCTGTGGAACCAGATGCGGGAGGAGGTATGCCGCACCTATTCTGAGCAGCTGCCGGAGCGCCTACCTCTTTCCAAACAGAAGGAGTTCAAGGCCGTGCGCAACATGGTCATACGGGAGACGCTCCGGCTGGGGCGATGTGAGCCGCCTACAACAGATGAGGTGGTACACGGGTTTACCCCATCTAGCACACCGCCTGCACAATCCGGTATGCCGCATGGGGTACATCACCCACAGCAGAAGGTCACGCACCACCAGCGTACACAGACACATCGGGCGGTATCCCACGCGGATACCGCCCGATGTGTCCTTCAGCTATTCCACAACATGGGCCGCATCTTCCGAGAGCAGTCCGCCTCCGATGCCATCCAGGCTTGCCTGCACATCGACAGGAAGCGCCGCCGGATGCTCCGGGAGAAGCGTATGGCCCTGGGACACAAGGCCGATGACCATGAGGAAATCCCCCAGCATTCTCAAAGATAAGATGGGGGACTGCCATTGAACTGGTAGTCCTCCGTGGTTTCTTCCGCTACTTCGGCTCCAGAAATCCTATGACCATATCTACCGCCTCTGAGGAGATATCCTCCGGAGCACGCTCCACAAAGGAGGCATGGCGGCTGTTCAAATCCAGCATCCGGGCCTGATCACACAGGATGACCCCGTCCGTCCTGGTACGCTCATCCAGCCGGAGGTGGAACGGGTGGCCCCGGTCTGTGTGGGTGATGGGGCAAACCATGGTCAGGCTGCTGACCCGGTTGAACAAGTTGTTGCTGATCACCAAGGCAGGACGGCGGCCATTCTGCTCATGGCCGGACTGGGGATCAAAGTCCAGATAGACGATATCACCCTGTTCAAAAATCGTCACCATGCCTCAGAGCCCTCCGCCTTCCCCCAATCCAGCTCTTCGGCCTCAATTCGGTCGATCTGGTCAATGGGCTTTCCGTAGAATGCGGTGAGGCGTTCCTCCAGGGTGCGGTGCGGGATGGAAGAGGCACGCCGGATGTTGATACCATCATCCATCTGCACCAGTTCCACCCGGTCGTGTTCTTTCAGACCAACTGCGTCCAGGAGGGCCTTGGGGATCCGCAGGCCCTGGCTGTTGCCCCATTTTTGGATCGTCGCGTACATGAACGACACCTGCCTTTCAAAGATAGTATATACAGAGTATAAACAAAAGTCAACCGTTTGATTCGAGGTGAGCCAGCATGGGAACCTATATCCATTTTACCGATGAACAGAAGGAGCGGGCCAACTCCGTTGATCTGGAGGAATTCCTGCGGCAGCGGGGGGAGAAACTGCTCCGCGCCGGGCGGGAGTCCCGGCTGGCCAGGGTGCACCATATCACCGTCCGGGGCAACGAATGGTACGACCATATTGCCCGGCAGGGCGGCCATGCGGTCAGCTTTGTCCAGCACTACTACGGCATGAGCTATCAGGATGCTATGGAGCTCCTGCTAGGAAAGGAGTTGGGGGAGGCATATCCCGCCGCGCAGCCAAAGCGGGAGGAGCCGCCCAAGCCCTTCGCCCTGCCGCCGCTCCACACCGATATGCGCCGGGTGTACGCCTATCTAATGAAACAGCGCCACATCAGTCGGGAGGTGATCACCCACTTTGCCCGGGCCGGACTGCTGTACGAGGATGCCCAATACCACAACTGCGTCTTTGTGGGCACGGATAAGCAGGGCGTCCCCCGCCACGCCCATAAGCGGAGCACCAACAGCCAGGGCAAGTCCTTTAAGGTAAACGTGGAGGGCAGCAAGCCCCAGTACAGCTTCCACCACGTGGGGCAGGACGGCCTGCTCTATGTGTTCGAGGCCCCGATTGATCTGCTGAGCTTCCTCACGCTGTATCCGGACAGATGGCAGGAGCACAGCTATGTAGCCCTGTGCGGCACTGGCGGCCAGGCCGTGTGCTGGATGCTGGAGCAGCATCCCAGCCTCCAATCCGTTGTGCTCTGTCTGGATCACGACGAGCCTGGTCAGACGGCGGCCAGGCGCCTCCAGGAAGAGTTACAGGGAGCAGGATACCACAGCGGTATCCTGCTCCCTGTGCATAAGGACTGGAACGACGACCTGGTGCAAGGGCAGACCATGGCCGGCCTTGCAATGACCATGGGGCAGAGTATGTAGGCCGCAGAGGCGCACCGCCCGCCAGGGGGGTGTGCCCTGCTGCTGGACCGGGGGCCGGTTCATTTTGGCCCGCCCAGAAGGTCACACTGGAAGCAGATTTAAACGCAGAGAGCAGACAACGAAGGGATGATTGCAGTGAACAACGACACCTGGATGCTGATCCTCCTGCTGGCGGTGGTATTCGGCGCCCTGGTCGCCATCACCACCTTTTCCGGCCGGGGCAGCCTGGACAGCATCAAGAGTAAAACCGTGGGCGACGGGCAGCACGGCACCGCCCGCTGGGCCACGCCGGGGGAAATCAAGAAGACCTTCCGCTCCGTCCCCTTCCAGACCGCGCTGTGGCGGAAGGGAGAGCGCCTCCCGGGCACACAGGGGCTGGTGTTGGGCTGTACCGGAAAGAAGGGGCAGCTCACGGCCCTGGTGGATTCGGACGATGTCCACTGCCTCATGATCGGTGCCTCCGGCGTGGGCAAGACCGCCTTCTTCCTATACCCCAATTTGGAATACGCCTGTGCCAGCGGCATGAGCTTCTTTGCCAGTGACACCAAGAGAGATCTGGCCCGGAACTATGGGGCCATCGCCCTGGACTGCTATGGCTACCAGGTGGCGGTGGTGGATCTTCGGAACCCCACCCGCTCAGATGGCTATAACCTGCTCACCCTGATCAATCACTATATGGACGCGTGCCGGAGAGATCCGGCTGACCTGGCCGCCCGGGCCAAGTCCGAGAAGTACTCCAAGATCCTGTCCAAGACCATCATCAACCCGGATGGGGAGAACTTTGCACAAAATCAATATTTTTACGACGCGGCGGAGGGCGTGCTCACCGCCGTGATTCTGCTGCTAGCGGAGTACCAGATCGACGGAGTGCTGCGAGAGCGGAGGCACATCGTATCCGTGTTCAAGCTGGTGCAGGAGCTGCTGGCCCCCAGCATTCTGCCCGGCAAGAATGAGTTCCAGCTCCTCATGGGCCGCTTACCGGAGGAACACAAGGCCAAGTGGTTCTCCGGCTCCGCCCTCACCGCCGCCGAGCAGTCTATGGCCTCCGTCATGTCCACCGTCCTCTCCCGGCTGAACACCTTCCTGGACTCGGAGCTGGAGCAAGTGCTGTGTTTCGACAGCACCATAGACGCCGAGAGCTTTGCCGCAAAGAAATCCGCCATCTTCCAGATACTTCCGAAGGAAGATCAGACCAAAAACTTCTTGGCTGGGCTGATGATCCAGACCCTGAGTCGGGAGCTTTTCTCTGTGGCGGATGAACACGACGGGAATCTGCCCCGCCGGGTGGTGTTTTTCTGTGACGAGCTGGGCACCATGCCTGCCTTCGACATTCTGCCCCTGTTCTCCGCTGGCCGCTCCCGGCGGCTGACTCTAGTGCCCATCATCCAAAGCCTGGCCCAGCTGGAGAAGAGCTACGGCAAGGAGGGGGCGGAGATCCTGGCGGATAACTGCCAGGACACCATCTTCGGCGGCTTCGCCCCTAACAGCCAGACCGCCGAAGTGCTGTCCAAGGCTCTGGGCAGCCGCACCGTGATGAGCGGCTCCATCTCCAGGGGGAAGAACGACCCCAACCAGAGCATCCAGATGATCGAGCGGCCCCTCATGACCCCGGACGAGCTCAAGTCCATCCCCAAGGGGCACTTCATCGTCATGAAAACAGGCACACACCCCATGCAGACCCGCCTGCGGCTGTTCCTGGAGTGGGGGATCACCTTTGGGGAGCCCTACCAGGTATCCCAGCAGGCCGCTCGAAAGGTCTACTACGCCAGCAAGGCAGAGCTGACCGATGCTATTTACTGGGCGTTTCCCGCGCCTGCCCGCCAGAACAACTATCGTACACCGAAAAAGGAGGGAACCACGCCATGAGCTATTTTAGTGAGGTCTACGGCGATCCGGAGTTGAGCGCCAAGGCCAAGCTGGTGCTGGTGTACCTCCATGACCGGGCAAACAAGGATGGCAAGAGCTGGTACGCCATCGCCACCATGGCCAAAGACCTGAGCATCTCCCGCTCCACCATAAAACGAGCCCTGGCAGAGTTGATCCACCAGGGCCGAGTGGAGAAACAGGCAAGATTCCGGGAGAACAGAGGGTGTACTTCGAACTGTTATCAAATAAAGCAATTGATGCGCATCTAATGTGATAACTCAGTCAGTTAAGATATAAAGTGTTGTGGGGAGAATTTTTGCGTTTTATGAAATAGCCCATAGTATTCATGAAGGATTTAGATTGAGATAAAGTGTTATACGAAACATACCGCCTTCCTGCTTTATATCGAGCGTACCCCCGTATTTGTCTACAACCGACTGGACATTTTGTATTCCATATCCATGGAAAGAATGGCCGGAGTGTAGACGATGTTTACCGCCCTCAATATACGGGTTGGACATCTCATAGAGAAGAAGATTGTTATGGACTGAGATCTCTAATGAGATTTTCCTATGTTGGGCTGGAAGGGCTAGACATGCCTCTAAAGCGTTTTCAAAAGTGTTTCCAATAATAATGCTAAGGTCGAGTATATTGATGTTTAGAGTTTGGGGTACCCAGACAGATAAATCTAATGGTACAGTCAAATCATTAGCTTGCTGGGCATAGTGTTGCAGAATTGCGCCGACTTCCGGGTTCCCGACATCAACAACACTTCCGATTTTGCTGAGAGAGTCCTGTGCATCAAGGAACACCTGTTCCACAGACGATTTATCCCCGCTTACCGACACAGCTTTCATGGCAGTTAGGTATTTGCTCATATCGTGCCACATGGCGCGGGTTTGCTCCTGCTCTTTCCAAAGGCTGTCGTAATAGCTTAACTGTAGTTCAAGCTGTTGCTGTCGGAGATCGGCATTGTGCCGCTCTTCCTGCCGTGCTTTGACCACCTCTGCATAGACAATGATTATAATATTGAGATAGAGGATGCCTATTAAAATAATCGTCGATTCCACAGAGAGTTTTCGTCCTCCATTTTGCGTAAGGCGCAGAATTTCATCGCAGAAATAGACGCTGAATATCTGACACGCAAGAAGAGGCAGCAAGCTTTTCAGCTTCAGTAAAGAGTGCTCCCTGTGCATGAGTGGAACGGCGATTATGACCAACGCTAATTGGCACACTTTCGCTATGAGAATATAAATAGCCCGTTCATACCCCGGGGACATAACGTCCAGATACTCCCACCCCATAATTGCAAGCAGCTTTAAGCAAAGGAGCTCCGTAATCAAGGCCAACGCACAAAATACGGTAGCAACATAAACTGCATTAAGTGGTGCAGAGCGATAACAGACTTTACACAGCACAAGAATACCGAGCCAAGTGTAAATAGTTCGGACAATCGGCATAACAGGAACCACGTTCAAGGCCATGAGTCCTATTCCAAATATAATATAGGCAACCCACACTATCGCAGATGAACGTGAGTTCCGGGAAAGCAGCTTTTGCAGATAGAAAAAGATGAGGAATACTCCAAAAACAATGGTAGAAAGATGATAGATGAAATACATACAATCACCTTCTCAAAAAGTGAAACAGGGCTTCATCAAATAATTTCTTCCGATTTCTGCTGATGGGGATCTCTGTTCCGTCTGTTAAAAGAAGGTTGGCCTTTTGAATACGGTCTACAAAATCGAGGTTCACCAGGAAGCTGTTGTGGGGCCGTGCAAAGCCATTGCCCAACAAAGTCCCCTCAAATTCCTTGAGCGGAGTCCGCACCTGGTACTGTTCTTTGCTGGTATGGATTATCGTTTTATAGCTAAAGACCTCAATGTACGTAATGTCTCTGATCCTTACGAGAATTGGCCCGCGTTCCCCGGCCACAGGGATACTTTTTGGGGAGCACTTAGCCACTGCGGCAGATACTGCCCGCACAAAGTCCGAGTATTCGACCGGCTTTTTCAAATACCGAAAGGCAACCTCATAGCCCCGGATTATGTAGGCCCCACTCTGTGTAATGAAAATGATCAACGGAATATCGGGCAACCTGTTGAGTTCCTCAGCCGCCTGGTAGCCGTTCATACCCTCCATTTCTATATCCAGAAGTACGATATCGAAATAGTCCCGCCGAAAAGCCGCAAGCAGCTCCTCCGATGAGGCAAACCCCTTCCAGTTCGCTTGAGCGTTGTAGCGTAGCAAATAGTCCCGGATCTGCCGCAGTTCATTAGGGTTGTCGTCGCACAACGCGAATTTCATTTCTCTCCCTCAACTTGGTCATGAGTGCTTTTTGTGGAAAGCTGTACGGATACTGTCCTGAATAAATTTCTGTACAGGCTCGTCCAGTTCAGAGAGCATATTTTCCAGCTCGCTAAATTGATATTGATCTTGCTTCTCGTCATAGAAAATCTGATTTGCGTCCAGTGAAAGCACATTGACCAGCCGCTTTAGCGTGGGGATGCTCGCCATGGACAGGCCTCGCTCCAACTGCCCGATATAGCCGGCCGATTTCCCAATCAGTTCGGCAAGCTGCTCCTGCGTCAATCCGTGCTCTTCCCGTTTCATACGAATCAAGTCGCCAATCTGCATAGCCATCACCCATGCCTTTAGCTGTAGTGTTGCTATTATTATTGCATAGCAAGTCGTCGGCATACAGATAGTGACACGATGATTTTATCATAGTTATACAAAAGAAACAACCAGATACTGCACAGGAATGACAGGATACAGCAGATCCATTGTATATTTTACACAAGAAGTTAAAATGTACTTATCAGTAGAAAAGAAGGAATGAACAATGATCAAGAAGGCGGCAGCCGGGTACGCCGGTTGGCTGTGTGCCAATGGGATTGTAGCGCCGGAAAAGAACAAAATATACGCCTACGGAATGGAACTGGTCCTATCCGGTTTGGTCAATGTCCTGTCTGTCTTGCTAATCTCAATTTTGCTTTTCCATCCGGTTGACGGCCTGATCTTCCTTGTGGCGTTCATTCCCCTGCGGACGACAGCGGGCGGATACCACGCAAATTCCCACTTGTCCTGTAACCTGGTTTTCCTCGGGACGTTTATCGTGTTGGAAGCTCTGGGATATTGGCTCCAGAAATACTGTACTATCCCCCTCTATCTGGCTACAGCAGTCATTTCGCTTGTGACACTGCTGATCCTATCCCCCAGTGAGGCAAAGAACAAGCCTTTGACCCTAGAGCAGCGACGGCGCAATCGCCGCAGAAGCCTCATTTTAGGCGGGCTGAACCTGGCAATCGGGATCTTCCTTATCTGGGGCCTTCAAGCGCCGGCCCCATGGTGCACAAGCTATTACTTAGGAGTCATCGCAGCATCAATTTCGATGTGGGCGGCTCAAATAAAAGAAAGGATGTGTGTGCAATGAAAGCGATGGTTGAACGTATTTTCCAGTGGTTTGGTGGAGTAGTGGCCGTGCTGGCGCGGCGTACAGCCACTGCGTCGGTAAACTCCACCTGCTTCTACACGGCCTATCAGCCGGATGTACCGGAGAATATTTAGTGGAGGTTGTTTGATATGAAAAAGATTATTGCATCATTGCTTGCAGTTCTACTTGTTTCGTCTACTATCAGTCCGGCAGTAGCTGCCAATATTGCCGATGTAAAGAGTTCGATCGCATTTTCAAAAATAGAAAATTATGTTACATCTGCATCTTCTCTCGATACGATTACATCCAATTTGACAGCGGCAGATGTTGAATTGGAAGCAACTATAGATCAAATCCTTCAGATAGATAAGAATGTTTCTGCCGATGAGATAAACCCAGGCATTAGTTTGACCCCCGAGACTTTGAATAGTAGTCCTTTTACTCTGTTAGAGGTTTATGAAGATGAAGATGAAAAAATTGTAACATATCAAATTTATAACAAACGAGTCAGCCTTCATTTCTATAAAGATAGAGATGATATTTCGAAATCAGTTACAATTTTCAACTCAGATGGAACATTATCTTTTGAGAATACCTACAACGATGAACTAAGGTCGAGCGTTGATAGCTTTTCTATTTATCCCATCACAGGAAAAACCGATGACGTTGAGGATTTAGAAGCAGGCACAGAGAGTTTGGCAAGCAAGGCCAATACTGTTGTTGTTGACCCACACGAATTCGATTTTAAGACGAATAGCTATGTTGCTAAATTTGAGGGGGCGAAATCCTTTACATTTCCGGCATTGAAAGATCTTGGCTTGGACTATACACAAACTGTTAAATTATATTCAAGTGCCATGGGCTTTGAAGAGGTGAAATCAGGTACAGTAGAGAAATTTTTTGAGGCAAAAAGTCATCTCGATTTGTTAGCTACTTTTTGGAATATTGGACCTTCTGTTGCGAAAGGATTCTTGGAAGCAGCTAACGTTTTTCTCAATTTAGCCAGTGAAATAACAAAGCAAGTGACTGCTATTAGAGAACACGAATATGTATTTTCAGGGGGCTTAGAGTCTACCGTATATGACCCTACATATGAGCATACAGACGTTGAGGTGTTAAATGAGTGGGATCAGGGAATATACACTCTAGGTTGGGATGCAGGCTTCGGTGAATTCGAGAATGCTGAATGGAAGGTTACGGCTATTCCGTTATTCCGTTCCCATGGGAGACTTCTGAATCAGAAGCACTTCAAAGGTCTGCAAACTTGTACAATGCACACATCGCTAACAATGGTAGATGGCTGTTAGGTGTCGGGCGTTTAGGGTATTAACAAAGATGAAATTGCGCAAACAATATATTATCGTTATTACCCCTATTATTCTGATTGCGATACTTGTACTCTATTCTATCGGAGTTTACTTTTTGTGTTTATATAGTAAACTAAATATGTGTCTCAACCGTGATGGCCCAATCTTCGCATTCGAAAATGGCGAAATGGAAGTGATTGAAACCTACAAAAACGGGGCTCTTTATAAGGATTCTGGGTTTCAAATTTTTGTGCGTGACCACAACATTACAATAAGTTCAGATTACAATTTAGGATACTCAAAATTCTATAAAAATGGAATTTTGGAATCAATTAGTATAAAGAACCCCTTACATGAAGCTATTAACTTATTAACTCCATTTGATGTAGAATCAGATATAACATTTAAACTTCGGACAGAAGATGAAGTAACTGCCATAAAAGAAGGCATTAAAGCAAATGGGGTTGCGTACTTAGAAGAACATAAGTTAAATTTTTATTACCTGGAACAGGGGTATTTAATTGTAAACTGAAATAGTTAGGAGAAGTCTTAGCGATATCCACAACTATCAGGCACCGGAGCAGCAAAGCTGTTCCGGTGCTTTTGATTCCAACTATGTAAAATAGGGACTGTTTAATGCAGTATTTAACAAAGGCCGTGACAAAGATGAGAAAATCTAAAAGTTTATGGACTCTAAAGTTTCGACACCGATCGTCCACGGGCGACCATTCCACGTCGGTGATTGTACATGGGTACCCTCACACAGATGTTCCTTTGTCCGGTATAATAGAGACAAATTTAAAGAAGGGGGTGCTTTTGTGTGGGAAGAACTAGTCGTAAAACGCTATCTTTGTGCAAAGACGGCTGGGCTGCTGACCTTGTAATATTATCTGCTGATAAGTCTATTTGCAGAAGACCTGGAGATTTACGGTGTCAAAATTGTTGAGTGGCAGAACAGCAACCAGCGCCCCGGCCTCACAATGAGCGGCCAGCAGATCTTTCGCCCGATTGCTCTGCTTTCCAAAGGGACTGTTGTGCCGACAAGCTTGGTGGTGGAATTTATAGGGGGCTGTCGTTTGTGTTGCCGGGGGACGGAGGACCTTCAATGAGCGTAGAACGTGGAGTGTCCCTTACTATTTACATTTCCACTTATAGTTTCTCTCCGTCCGAATAGAGTATTTGTCTCTCATGAAGAGCTCGTGTTGCTGTGGTCTGTGACTACAGCAACACGGGCTTTTCTCTTGATTAAACAAAACCGCATTGCGCATTATACATAGATTTTCACGCCCAAATGGAGCACAATGCTGATTTTACAGAAACCAGAGGAAAACTTTTTTTAACCGGAAAAGAACCTTCCGCTTTAACCTTTATACTTCAATCACAGGGCAAGACGAGAGCGGTGAGAGGAATGCCCCCGTCAGAGCGGAGAAGTGAAATCCTACGTCTGCTATGCAAGCGGAGGCACGAAACAGCCATAAATCTTGCGACAGAGTTTGGTGTCTCTGAGCGGACGATCCGAAATGATTTGGTGATTCTCTCCTGCTATTACCCGATCCAAGTTACACGGGGACGATATGGCGGAGGGGCTCATCTACCAGAATGGTTCCACCTAGAAAACCGGATGTTATCTCCGAAACAGGAAATACTTCTCCAAAAACTGAAAACAGCCTTAGATGGGGAGGAGCTCCAAGTCATGAATAGTATTCTAGCCCAGTTCGCCCTGTATTGGGAGTATCGGTAATTTACCGACTTCCGTCCTGATCCTTGCAAACAGAATATCCGGCAGCGGGATACGTCCACTGACGAGAGGCCCCTCCGGGAGGAGGGCTGAAGCGACGCTGGAGGATGCGCCAAGACCACCTGTGCGGGCTGTGATCCCGCATCAAAGACGGCCTAGGAAGGTGCAGAGCGGTGCCCATCCGTCCACAAAGCAGCCTGTGGCGGGCTGTTTCGCATTGCGGCTGGTTTACCCGGCCCGACCCTCGTCAGCCATCTGATAATGATACTCCTGTCCAGCCACAGCCCCGGGTGATACCGGGATCAAGCAATGGGGACAGCTCGGAGAGATCCTCGGAGGGGTGAGATTCCCGTGATGCGCGCCAGCGCAGTCCGTCTGCTGCCGCCCAGGGCCCGGGAAGTAGTGTCGAATAGGGCCAACCAGCGAAATGTATTTTTGAGAGAATTAGCGGGGGCCGTTCTGCGGCCATACGCCTCATAACGGCCCCCATTTGAAAATGGAGATATGAAATGAACCACAACATTAACTATATCGGGATGGTGAACCTCCTTCATCACCTCCAGAATGTCGGCCTTGTTAGTCGGAAGGAGGCCGGGAGGATCGCCGCCCGGCTCCGTGTAGAGACTGGAGCGGACGTCATATTTTCTCCCTAATTTTTGTTGCGTTTGGATATGGATATTTTGCAGATGTGCAGGTATTGTGTGTTGCTGACAGGAGGCGATTTTGTGGACGGGCAAAAGAAAACCAGTGGTTCCCTGGCATTGAACAGCACGCCCCGGGTGATCACCATCGCGCCCAGCACCCCGGTCAGGGATCGCAAGCTGCGTGTGGCGGCCTACGCCCGGGTGAGCTCCAGCTCGGAGGATCAGCTCAACTCCTTTGCCGCTCAGAACGCCCACTACACAGAGATCATCACTGCCAACCCGGAGTGGGAGCTCGTGGACGTGTACGCGGACAAGGGCATCACTGGCACCTCAGGGGAAATACAATACCTGCTTCGCCCCGTTTGGATACCAACTTGTGGGCGGAAAACTGGAGCTGATCCCTGAGCAGGCGCCGATTATCCGGTATATCTATGACGCCTACCTGGCAGGCAAGACGGCGGAGGACATCGCAGCGACGCTGAATCTGTTCTCTGATGACCGCCCTTGGAAGCCACAGCGGATCGACTACATCCTCACCAATGAGCGGTACAGCGGCAATGCCCTTCTGCGGAAGCGATACGCGACGGATACTATACCCCGCAAAGTGAAGCGCAACCGTGGAGAGAGGCCCATGTATTTTGTGGCAGGAATCAATGAAGCAGTGGTTTCGCAAGAGATATTCGATAAGGCGCAGGAACTGCGCAAAAAACGATGGGAAAACCGCCTTGTCGCCCCTGACATTTTTATATCCCGCCAAAACGAGCTGGCGGAACAGCTCCGCGCCGCAAAGCTGTAGAAGGAACGGTTCCTGAAGGCCGAGGAGGATCAGACGATCCAACAGACTCAGGAGCTGATTGAAGCCCTGGAGGCTGGGCCGGACTTCCTGGACGCCTTCGATGGGGAGCTGTTCCGCGAGCTCGTGGACAAGATTATCGTGGAGAGCAATGACCGTGTGCAGGTACGGCGGCAGGAGCGGACAACGCCCTGCAAAAAGAGCCCAGCCCAGAAGGAGCTTCGGAAGCTGTGCGGCGGCAGCCCACCGGCCTGGGTGGAACGGCAAGTACTGGGCCTTCTGAACCGCCTGATCCAGCACCCGGAGCGCATCACCTGCCCCGTGTTGGAGGATGAGCCACCGCCAGAGGTGAAGAAGCTGCGCCGGGGGCTGGACGAGCTCCTGCACCGCCCGCCGGTAGACGAGGCTCAGGCCAGAGATCTGGCCTTCCGGTTGGCCACCCTCCAGTTAAATGCCATCGGGCCGGAGGAGTATGAAACCCTCCGCCTTCGTAGGCTGTTTCAAAACCGCCGGCCTATGATGGAACTGGAGCAGGAACTGCTCCATGAGAGCGTCCGCCGCATCGCCGTCAGCAACGGGACAGTCACCGTCCTGCTGAAAAATAACCAGACCTTGGAAGGAGGAAATTACACATGAACGATACCGCGCCCAATGTCATCGTCATCCCAGCCAAAGTGGAAACACCCCAGGAACAGGATAAAAAGCGCCACCTGCGGGTGGCCGCCTACTGCCGGGTGTCTACGGACAGCGAGGAGCAGCTCTCCAGCTATGAAAACCAGCTCTCTTACTACACGGAGAAAATCATGAAGGAACCGGGCTAGACCATGGCCGGGGTATTCGCAGACGAGGGCATCACCGGCACATCCACCTGCAAGCGGAAGGCGTTCCTGCGGATGATCCGCCAGTACAGGCAGGGGAAGATCGACATGATCCTGGCTAAATCCGTCTCCCGCTTCGCCCGCAACACCGTGGACACCCTCAACTTCACCCGGGAGCTGCGGAGCCTGGGTATCCCAGTGGTCTTCGAGGAGCAGAACATCAACTCCATCTACCCGGAGAGCGAGTTTCTGATCACCCTGCACGGGGCTTTCGCCCAGGCCGAGAGCGAGAGCACCAGTAGCCGGGCGCGCTGGGGCAAGCGTCAGGCCATGAAATCCGGCCATGTCGCCATGCAGTACAAGCAGCTGCTGGGCTATGAGAAGGGCCCCGACGGCAAGCCAAGGATCGTGCCGGAGCAGGCGGAGACCGTCCGCTTCATCTATGACCGCTATCTGGCCGGGGACAGCATCCGGGAGATCAAGGCGGCCCTGGAGGGCCAGGGAATTCCCACGGTCTCCGGAAAAGCAGAGTGGATGGCATCCCATATCAGGAGCATCCTGACCAACGAGAAATACTGCGGGGACGTCCTGCTCCAGAAGAACTTCATCCAGGACTGCATCAGCAAGAAGGTGATCCCCAATACCGGACAGCTGCCCAAATACCTGATTCAAAACCACCATGAGGGCATCGTCAGCCGGGAGACCTTCGACGCCGTCCAGCTGGAAATGGCCCGGCGGAGCGCCAAGGCGGGCGCCACGCGAAAGAGCACCCCCACCGGCCGGGGCAAGTACAGCGGCAAGCATGTTCTCAGCAACCTGCTGTTCTGCGGGGAGTGCGGGACGGCCTACCGGCGGTGCGTGTGGACCCAGCGCGGAATCAAGCGCCCCGTGTGGCGGTGTGTCAGCCGCCTGGACTATGGGAAGAAGTTCTGTATCCAGTCCCCCACCCTGGACGAGGAACCGCTCCAGCAGGCCATCCTGGCCGCAGTCAATGCCGTCATGCTGGATCGCGACACCCTGGCCCGGCAGCTCACCGCCGTCATGGAGTGGGAGTTGGCCCCGGTGCTGGGTGAAAGCATGAGCCTGGCGGACATCGACCGGGCCCTGGAGGAACTGAGCAGCCAGTTCAACAGCCTGCTGGCTGAGGCGTCAGCCAACCCGGCAGAGGACTATACGGGGCGGTTCCGGAAGCTGTCCGAGTCCACCACCCGTCTCAAAGAACGGAAGGCACAGCTGGAGGGGGCCTGCCAGGAACAGGGTCGGCTCCAGAACCGCCTGCGGGCGGTCTCGGCCGCCATGGAGCATATGACGGCGGCGATGACAGAGTGGGACGAGGAGGTTATCCACCAGCTGCTGGAGAAGGTGACGGTGCTCTCCCGGGAGAAGATCCGGGTGACCTTCCGGGATGGCCGGGAGATCGAGCAGTATGTGGCACAGCCAAAAAGGAGGAAGCTTGCATGAAGATCTTCGCTACAGGCGATACCCACTGGAATTTTGAGCGGTTTCGCCCGGAATACTTCCCGGAGGGCCAAGAGCTCACCAAGAAAGATGTGGTACTCCAGCTGGGAGACTTCGTCGGCGTGTGGTTCGGGGATAAACGGGATGACGAGGCCCTGGACACCCTGCTGCAAACCGAACTGCCGGAGGCGGAATTGTACCTTGAGATTGGCAGGGCCATCTGTGCTCGCCCGGAGAAGGGCGCGGCGGTAATGGCCGCTGAGTATCTCCAGGCCAACTACCCCGAGTGCGGGGGCTTCTCCCCCAGAAACCTGCGCCGGATGAGGGAGTTCTACCGAGCCTACGCAGATAGCCGGGGACTGCGGGCGCTGGCCCTAAAGCTGGGCTGGACGCAGAATGTGGCCATTCTGGAGGGCTGTGAAGGCAGCCAGGAACGCACATGGTATCTCCGGGCCGCTCTGGAGCACCGCTGGACCAAGTCCGGGCTGCTGGAACAGATCCAGGCTGGGGCATGGCTGCAATCCACACTCGACGAACAGACGGATTCCTGCTATACTGAAGAAAATACAGAGAGTGTGGAGTGTCTGGAGCATGAAGAAAATCCTTTTTGTGTGTCACGGCAATATTTGTCGGAGCCCGATGGCCGAGTATGTCATGAAAGATCTGGTGAAAAAAGCGGGCCTGGAGGCCGAGTTTCAAATCGCCTCGGCGGCCACCAGCCGGGAGGAGATCGGCAACCCGGTCTACCCGCCGGCCCGGCGGAAGCTGGCGGAGCACGGCATATCCTGCGAGGGCCACGCCGCCCGGCAGCTCTGCAACCGCGACTACGAGGAGTACGACCTGCTCATTGGGATGGACAAGGCCAACCTCCACAATATGTTCCGCATCTGCGGCGGCGATTTCAACAACAAGATGCATCTCCTGCTGGAGTACGCCGGCCGACCGGATCAAGAGGTGGCGGACCCCTGGTATACGGGAGACTTTGATTCCACCTGGCAGGATGTGCTGGAGGGGTGTGAGGGACTTTTAGACAATTTAATGTAAAAAGGTTGAACCAAAGTCGATGAACTGATTGTCTGCGAAGCAAAAGTCGGTATCCAATGGAAAATGGAACGGGACAACTATGCCAGCCTGAGATATTGCAAATGTAAAGGGTCATCAAAAAACTGAACACCGTTATATTGCTGGCATTAAGGTTTCTCCTACGCCAAAACGTTCGTACAGCAAAAAAGTATCGTCAATCAAAAGGAGAGGTATGTCCTAATAAAAATATTTAGATTGGAGTTTTTCCTGGAGCCCGCCGGAGTCCATAGATTCCGGCGGGTATTTTTTTGCAGTTCCCACACTCTGGGAACTGCTGGAGAGCATACTCATAATGTCCCTGATCACCGGAGTTGAGTCCTGGGCTCGGCAATTATGCTTGTACTGGAGAGTGCTGGTTAGCAGTAAGAAGCCGTGCATGGCTGGAATGGGAAGACAAAAATTATGCATACTATGGCAGAAAAATAGGGTGACAGGACGAAATATTCCATTGTGGCAGCGCCGGTTCGGTGCTATTTTGATAACAGCACACATAAAACGGGGGTGATACGCAGATGTGGATTTTGGAGGAAGGACAGATTTTGCCCTATCTGCGCAGCCATTACCCTGTGTTTGACCAATCGGGACCGGTTGATATCCAGTGCATAGGCGCACTGGAAGGAGAGGAGAAGCCTCGGGAACCGGATGAAGGCGGGCTGATCAACTATATATTTCGGGTTTCCAACGGGAAGCAGTCTGTCATCGTGAAGCAGGGGCGTTCCGCCAGCCGGAAGAACGACAAAATAGTTCTGCCCATATGGCGGAATCGTCAGGAATATGAGACGCTCCGGCTTCGCCATGCCATTGTACCCCAGTACACGCCGGAGACCTATTATGTGGACTGGGAGAACGCAATTTTTCTGATGGAGGATGTGTCTGATCTCGCTCAGGTTCGGAAGCTGCTCTGCTCGGGAGTCATGCTACCCAGACTGGCGGAGCAGGTGGGGGAATTTGTTGCGGCGAGCACCTTTTACTGCTCGGAGTTTTATCTGGAAGCAGACCTGTTTCGAAGACTTTCTGCACGCTTCCGCAACAGCGATATGCGGTCCATCATGGAAGACTGGGTGTTCCTGCGGGATGCACCCTACCTCACCCATAATGGAAACCCGGTGCTCAAACAGCTTATTGACCGGGATGAGAGCATCAGGGTTTGCTGCTACGAGCTGCGCCACAAATTTATGACCCGGGGAGAGGCTCTGATACATGGGGATCTGCATACGTCCAACGTGTTTGCAGACGAGGAGCGGCTCAAGGTTATTGACATGGAGTATACCTTTGCCGGACCGCTCTGCTATGATATCGGATACTTTGCGGCCAGCCTGCTGACCCAGTACTGCACAGCGTGTTTCCGGCCGTTCCCATCGGAAGGGGCGCGCCGTACCTTTCTCTCCTATCTCCTCTCCAGCCTGCTGGAGCTCTACTACTCCTTTGTGGAGCACTTTACGGAGTTTTGGAGAGAGGATGCAAAGCCGATTTATCAGAGATCGGGCGGGTTTTGTGAGCACCTAGCCCGTGGGTTTCTGCCGGATGTGCTTGGGTTTGCGGCGGTGCCCTGTTTCCCCCAGATTACAACATCTCTGACCCCGGAGTTCGCTCAGTTGGACGGGAAGGCCAGAGGACAGGCGCATGAGCTCTGCCTGGTGCTCAGCCGGTACCTTCTGCTTGAGCGGGAGCGGTGGGATACGATGGAGGATGCGGTTCAGGCCATCGGAGCGGTTACGCAAATTTACCTGGATTGCCTGGAATAAACGCAGCAAATTAAAACACATGGCGGGCTTGCCATGTGTTTTTTTCTCAAAAAAGTAATTATTTGGATAAAGTGGTGTTGCTCAAATGGACTTTTTTGTTATAATAGAGAAAAAACATGGCTGGCGCGCAAGTGGGTACCCACTTGCGCTACCGGATATCCGGTAGAGTAAAACCCTTTGTCTGCGCCGGGAGATGGGCCGGAACGGAAAATTGAGAAGGAGGATAGAGGGGCATGGAGGACGCAAGAAAATTGTCCGATTTTATTGATCTGGACCTGCTGCAGAACATCCAGGATAATTGCTCAAAAGCGATGGGCCTTGCATTTATCACGGTGGATTACAAAGGCATACCCATTACCAAATACAGCGGCTTCACATCTCACTGCATGCTGGGGAGACAGGCAAAGGGATTTGCAGAGATGTGTGAGCAATGCGACGCGCACGGCGGACTTCACGCCGCGATCACCGGACAGCCGTACATTTACCGCTGCCACGCCGATCTGGTGGATTTCGCGGTTCCTCTCATTGTCAATGGAAGCTATATGGGAGCGGTGCTGGGCGGGCAGGTGCGGCTACAGGAGGAGAGCGAGCGGGAGCTGGAGCACATCCTCCCACAGCGTCCCAATTGGAAACGGGATAAGGAATGGGAGGAGGCTTACCAGAAGCTGGAGGTCGTCACCTATGAAAAAGTGGAGGCATCTGTAAAGCTGCTGCGCGACATCATCGTGACATTTGTGGAAAGGCGGACTGGAAAGGGGGCGGATGGAGTCCTGAGAGAGAAGGAAAAGCAGCTCTCGGAGGAGCGGGCGGCCCGTCTGGACCTGGAAAAGCAGGTACAGAAGCAGGAGAGCAATACGGCCCGCCGCAGGACAGAGCTCCACTACTTCTTTTTTGTCATGAACATTATCTCAAAGTTAGCCTATGAGGAGAAGGCGGCCAAAACAGAGGCGGTTTCATACGATTTTGCAGACATGATGCGTTATGCAGCGGGGGCAGAGCAAAAAATTTCCACCTTGGGGGAAGAACTGAACTATATCGGGGCGCTTCTTCGGATACGGAAGGCTTGGGTTCGGGACAAGTTAGCCTATACTATTTCTGTCCCGGAGCAGTATCATCAGGTATCCTGTCCCTTTATGGTATTGCAGCCCATTGTGGAGTGCGCTCTGGAGGGGGCCGAAACGGAGGCTGCGGAGCCCAGAAAGCTGGATTTCTATGCGGAGGAGGAGAACGGCAGGCTGCTGTTTCAGATTCTCAGCAATGACCCCAGCCGCTCGGTGGAGGAGCTGACGGAGGAGTTATCCGGGGCGGCGGAAGAGGGATACTTTCATACAGGCGGTGTGGACCGCCTGTTGAAGCAGACGCTGGGAGGGGGATACCGCCTGATGGTCAACCGGCGGAGAGACGGGCGGGCCGGTGCAGCGGTCAGCTTTTACCTGCCGCTGGAGCGGAACGGATAGCCGGCTCAAGAGTGCTGTAAACGGGAAGGAGCTGCCGCATGAAGCAGATTCTGGTTTTGATTGAAAACGAGTTGGAGCAGAGCATTACAGGGGATATTCTGCGCTCCGGGCTGGGGGCTGAGGCGGAAATCACCCTCACAGCCGGGGCGGAGCAGGCCATCCAGCAGCTTCAGAGCGGAGCGGTGGATCTCTTCATTGCGGATGTTGAACGGTTTGACGTGGCCCACTGCAATATGGTTACCACGGCGCGAAAGACGGCCCCGGACACTCCGATCCTGGTTACATCGGTGGGGACGCAGGAGGAAATCGCAGGGTATGTCTGGCGCCTCGGCGTCCGGGACTATCTGCTCAAGCCGTACCGGCCCACGTGGTTGTTGGCTGCGGTGCGCGCCTTGGTGCGTAAGGAGCGCAGCGGCGGATGCGCCGCCGACCAGCAGGAGATTTACCTGAGGCGCCTGACGGAGCACCTGCAGAGATTCCAGTATAAAAAGTGCACCGATGCCGCAAGAGAATACCTTGATTTGCTCTATCAAAGTACTGATAATAAGGGTGTTATCCGCACGAGTGCGGTCCGCTTTGCGGAGGGAGTGGCGAAAGCCGGAATCCCGTTCAGCAGGACCACCCAGTGGAAGCTGTCGGGAAGTCTGGAGCACTTTCGGGTCCGCTTTGACCAGCAGGAGCGGAAATATGCAACCTATGAGTTTATTGTCCGGATGCTGGACACGATCTTTGACGCCATAGAGAAGAGCGGGCTGTACGAGGTAGACAGCGAGCAGAAGATTCTGAATTACATTGACCGGAATATCCGGCGGGGGGTCAGCCTGGATGAGGCGGCGGAGTACGCGAATATGAGCTCGTGCTATTTCAGCAAGCTCTTTAAGCGGATGACCGGGAAAAACTATATTACTTATGTGACGGACAGCCGAATTGAAATGGCGAAGCGCATGCTGGTGGACACGGAAATGCCGGTCATCAATATCGCCTATGAGCTGTCCTATAACGAGACAAATTATTTCAGCAAGGCGTTCAAGAAAAAGGTGGGAGTGACACCCAGCGAATACCGGACAGCCCATTCCGAGCTGTTCAGGGAGCAGGGGGCGGGCTGATACCGGCCGCGCAGACGCCTTGCAGCGCCGGAAAGGGTGGAGAAACATGGAGGAATTCAGCTTCAGCACCAGAATCTTTTTTGGTGAGGGCGCGCTGGAACGCCTGCGCCGGGTGCAGGACAAAAAAGTTATGATTGTGACCGACCGTTTTATGGCGGGTATCGGTGTGCCGGATAAGGTGGCGGGGCACCTGACCCGGTGCCAGGTATCTGTATTTGACGGCGTGGTGCCGGATCCCCCCATCGAGGTGGTGGCGGCCGGCGTCCAGGCCCTTCAGGACTGCGGTGCGGAGGTCATGATCGCCGTGGGAGGCGGCTCCACCATTGACGCGGCCAAGGCCATCCGGGCGGTGGCGAAGGAGACTCTGCACATCGACACAGACCGGTGGGAGTGCTTTGCCGTGCCCACCACCAGCGGCACCGGCTCGGAGGTCACGGACTACGCCGTGATCACCGACCGGGCAAAGGGGATCAAGTATCCGCTGGACAGCCAGGCGTTGCGTCCGCCGGTCGCCATTCTGGACCCGGAGCTTACAGTTTCCGCCCCGGCCTCGGTAACGGCCGACGCAGGTATGGATGTGTTGACCCACGCGCTGGAGGCATACGTCTCCAAGGGAGCCAACGATTTCTCCGACGCGCTGTGTGAGAAAGCGGTTTCTCTGGTGTTTCGCTTCCTGCCGCTGGCCTTTCAGGACGGCACAAACCTGCTGGCCCGGGAAAAGATGCACAACGCCTCCTGTATGGCGGGCCTGGCGTTCAACTCGGCGGGGCTGGGGCTGAACCACGGCATGGCCCACGCCATCGGCGCCAAGCTCCACATCGCCCATGGCCGTATCAATGCCATGCTGCTGCCGCATATCATTACGTTCAACGCCGACTTGGGACGGATTCGGAACGGCGAGTACGCCCTCGCAGCAAAAAAGTATCAGCGCATGGCAAAGGTTTTGGACCTGCCGGCCCCCAGTGTGCGGCTGGGCGTGACCAACCTTCTGCGGGAGGTGGAGCGCCTGAACCGCACCCTGAAGATCCCGGCCTCCCTGAAGGAGTGGGGAGCGGAGCCCTCCAAGGTGAAGGAGCTGCGCGGGGAGATTGTTTCCGCTGCCCTGGCGGATGCCACCACCGCCACCAATCCCAGACCGGCTGCGGCGGAGCATGTGGAGGCTCTTTTGAATAAGGTTATGGGGGGATAATCCCGGAGCGAGAAGCGGCACCACTCTATTTACAAAAAAGCACCCGAAGGGGTGCTTTTTTGCGTTGTTTATAGGAAATGCAAACAAACAGGCTTTGAACAGGTGGAGGACTTCCGACAAAAAAGTATATATGGCAGCCAAGAAAACAGGGGAGGGTTTCCGGTATAATTTCGCCAGAAAGCGTGCGAATGCTGTTTCAGGCGCGCCGCGGACCACAATAAGGAGGTAGTAATATGCAACAGGAAGCCCTCGGAATGGTAGAGACGAAGGGCCTGGTTGGCGCCATTGAGGCCGCCGATGCCATGGTCAAGTCCGCCAATGTCAGTCTGGTTGGCTACGAGAAGATCGGTTCCGGCTTGGTTACCGTGATGGTGCGCGGCGACGTGGGCGCCGTCAAGGCGGCCGTGGACGCCGGGGCCTGCTCCGCCGAGAAGGTGGGCGAGGTCGTGGCCCAGCACGTCATCCCCAGACCCCACACCGACGTTGAGAAGATCCTTCCCCATATGGCGTAACCGACATAACGGAAACTTAAATTAGAGTTCGGAGGGAACATAGATGAAAGACGAACTGATCAGCAAGGTCATGGACGAGGTCATGAAGAAGATGGGCGCGTCCGACGCGACTTCCGCCCCCGCCGCCGCATGCTGCAACAATGGCAGCGCGAACTGCAACCTGACGGAGTTTGTGGGCACCGCCATCGGCCACACCATCGGCCTGGTGATCGCCAACGTGGACCATCAGATCCACGAGAAGATGGACATCGACCCCAAGTACCGCTCCATCGGCATCATCGGTGACCGTACCGGCGCCGGCCCCCAGATTTTTGCCGCTGACGAGGCGGTGAAGGCCACCAACTGCGAGATCGTGAAGATCGAGCTGCCCCGTGATACCGAGGGCGGCGCCGGCCACGGCTCCCTGATCATCTTCGGCGCCGAGGACGTGTCCGATGCCCGCCGCGCCGTTGAGGTCTGCCTGCGCGAGGTGGAGCGCACCATGGGCGACGTATACGGCAGCCCCGCCGGCCACCTGGAGTTCCAGTACACCGCCCGCGCCAGCCACGCCCTGAACAAGGCCTTCGGCGCTCCCATCGGCAAGGCCTTCGGCATCACCGTCGGCGCTCCCGCCGCCATCGGCGTGCTGCTGGCTGATACCGCCGTGAAGGCCGCCACCGTGGACGTGGTGGGCTATAGCTCCCCTGCCAACGGCGGCACCAGCTTCTCCAACGAGGTCATCCTGACCTTCACCGGCGACTCCGGCGCCGTCAAGCAGGCCATCATCGCCGCCCGCGATGTGGGCATGCAGGTGCTGAAGACCCTGGAGCCCAGCGTGGAGCTCAAGTCCACCACCACCCCCTATATTCTGTAATTGCCGGGAAGGAGTCAGACAGCTATGAAGTCAAAACGTTTTGAAGTTCTGGCCGCCCGTCCGGTCAATCAGGACGGCTACGTACAGGAGTGGCCTGAGGTGGGCCTGATCGCCATGAACAGCCCCTTCGACCCCAAGCCCAGCATCAAGATTGAGAACGGCGTCATCACCGAGATGGACGGCAAGTGCCGCGCCGATTTCGATATGCTCGATACCTTCATCGCCGACCACGCCATCCGCCTGGGCAACGCGGAGAAGGCCATGGCCATGGATTCCCTGGAGATCGCCCGCAAGATCGTGGACATCAACGTCTCCCGTGAGGAGATCCTGGACATCACCCTGTCCCTGACCCCCGCCAAGCTGACCGAGGTCGTAGGCAAGCTGAACATCGTGGAGATCATGATGGGCATGACCAAGATGCGCGCCCGCATGATGCCCGCCAACCAGTGCCACGTCACCAACGTGCGCGACAACCCGGTTCAGATCGCGGCGGATGCCGCCGAGGCCGGCGTCCGCGGCTTCGCCGAGATGGAGACCACCGTGGCCGTCGCCCGTTACGCCCCCTTCAACGCCATGGCCCTGTTCGTGGGCGCCCAGGTGGGCCGCCCCGGTGTCATGACCCAGTGCGCCCTGGAGGAGGCCACCGAGCTGCAGCTCGGCATGCGCGGCTTCACCACCTACGCGGAGACCATCTCCGTCTACGGCACCGAGCCCGTCTTCATGGACGGCGACGACACCCCCTACTCCAAGGCGTTCCTGGCCAGCTGCTACGCCAGCCGCGGCCTGAAGATGCGCTTTACCTCCGGCACCGGCTCCGAGGTCCAGATGGGCTATGCCGAGGGCAAGAGCATGCTGTACCTGGAGGCCCGCTGCCTGGCTGTCACCAAGGGCGCCGGCGTGCAGGGTACGCAGAACGGCTCCGTGTCCTGCATCGGCGTGCCCGCCGGCGTACCCGGCGGCATCCGCGCCGTGGCCGCTGAGAACCTGATCGCCATGCTGCTGGATCTGGAGTCCACCACCTCCAACGACCAGACCTTTACCCACTCCGACCTGCGCCGCGTGGCCCGTACCGTGCCTCAGCTCTTCTCCGGCACCGACTACATCTGCTCCGGCTACTCCGCCACCCCCAACTACGACAACATGTTCGCCGGTTCCAACTGGGACGCCGAGGACTACGACGACTGGACCATCATCCAGCGCGACATGAAGATCGACGGCGGCCTGCAGCCCGTCCGCGAGGAGGACGTGCTCAAGGCCCGCAACAAGGCCGCCCGCGCCCTGCAGGGCATGTTCCGCGAGCTGGGCCTGCCCGAGATCACCGACGCCGAGGTGGAGGCCGCTACCTATGCCAACGGCTCCAACGACATGCCCGAGCGCAACGTCAACGAGGATCTGAAGGCCATCGAGGACATGATGGCCCGCAAGGTGACCGGCGTTGACTTCGTGAAGGCGCTGGACCGCGCCGGCTTCCCCGATGTGGCTCACAACATCTACAACATGCTTCGCCAGAAGGTGGCCGGCGACTACCTGCACACCGCCTCCATCTTCGACGAGCAGTTCCACGTGCTCTCCGCCGTCAATGTGCCCAACGAGTATCACGGGCCCATGACCGGCTACCAGATCAGCGAGGAGCGCTGGAACCAGCTGAAGAACATTCCCAACGCCATCCGTCCGGAAGATATCTAAGAGGGGTGAAGCAGTCATGACGTTTGATGAAAACACGCTGCGCAGTGTAATTGAAGAGGTCCTGAAGGAGATGGGCGAGGTGAGCGGCACCGCCGCCGCCCCCGCTGCGGCGCCTGTCGCCGCGGCCGCGGGCAAGCTGACCATCACCGAGAATGGCGAGGCCCGGAAGGGCACCGCCGCCGACGAGGTGGTCATCGGCCTGGCGCCCGCCTTCGGCACCAAGCAGGTTAAGACCATTATCGACCTGCCCCATGACAAGGTGCTCCGCGAGATCATCGCCGGCATCGAGGAGGAGGGCCTGAAGTGGCGCATCATCAAGGTGTACCACACCTCCGATGTTTCCTTCATCGCCCATGTGGCCGCCGAGTACTCCGGCTCCGGCATCGGTATCGGCATCCAGTCCAAGGGCACCACAGTTATCCACCAGAAGGACCTGCCCAACCTGTCCAATCTGGAGCTGTTCTCCCAGGCGCCTCTGATCGACCTGGACACCTACCGCAAGATCGGCAAGAACGCCGCCAAGTACGCCAAGGGCGAGTCCCCCACGCCGGTTCCCACCAGGAACGACCAGATGGCCCGCCCCACCTATCAGGCGCTGTCCGCCCTGCTCCACATCAAGGAGACTGAGCTGGTGGACAACAACAAGAAGCCGCAGGCCGTTACGGTCTCGTTCCAGTAAAGGAGGCAGCACGTTTTATGGATCAGGAACTTTTGATGAAGCAGATCGTGGAGCAGGTTATGGCCGCCATGAAGAACGGCACGCCCGCTTCCGCGCCCGCCGCCGCTTCCAGCTGCGGCTCCAAGGTCACCGCGGCCAACTATCCTCTGGCCGAGAGCATGGCCGACCAGATCAAGACCCCCACCGGCAAGGACTTCACCTCTCTGAGCTATGAGAAGGTCATCAACGGCGAGCTCTCCGCCGACGACATGCGCATCGCGCCCGAAACCCTGGAGATGCAGGCCCAGGTGGCCGAGTCCGTCCACCGCGAGGCCTTTGCCGGCAACCTGCGCCGCGCAGCCGAGCTCATCGCCGTGCCCGACGACCGCCTGCTGGAGATCTACAATGCCCTGCGTCCCTACCGCTCCACCAAGCAGGAGCTGCTGGACATCGCCGGCGAGCTGGACGGCAAGTACGGCGCCAAGACCGCCGCTTCCCTGGTGCGGGAGGCTGCCGAGGTTTATGAGAAGCGCGGCCGCCTGAAGAAGTTCTAATCATACTCCAGAGTCAGGAGGCCCCAGAATGAAACTGGTCGCAGGCATTGACATCGGAAACGCGACAACAGAGACAGCATTGGCCCGCATCGAGGACGGTCACGCGGTCTTCCTGGCCAGCGGAACCGTCCCCACCACGGGCATCAAGGGGACCCGCCAGAACATCAACGGCATCTTTCACTCCCTGACCAACGCTTTGGAGAAGGCCGGGCTGGAGCTCAAGGAGCTGTCGGAGGTGCGCCTGAATGAAGCCGCCCCCGTCATCGGCGATGTGGCCATGGAGACCATTACCGAGACCATCATCACCGAGTCCACCATGATCGGCCACAACCCCGCCACACCCGGCGGAATGGGCGTGGGCGTGGGAGAGACGGTTCTCATCACGGAGCTGGAACAGGCTCCGGTCGGGCGGGACTATATTGCAGTGGTGCCCGGGACGGTGGACTTTGAGGTGGCGGCCCGGCTGATCAACCGGGCCACCGCCGGGGACCGCAAGGTCACCGCAGCCATTGTCCAGCGGGATGACGGCGTGCTGATTCACAACCGCCTGACCTGCAAGATCCCGATCGTGGACGAGGTGGCGCTGATTGACAAGGTGCCTATCGGCATGCGCTCCGCCGTGGAGGTGGCCGCCGTGGGCGGCGTGGTGGAGGTGCTCTCCAACCCCTACGGCATCGCCACTCTGTTTGGCCTGTCCTCTGACGAGACCCGGCAGGTGGTGCCCATCGCCCGGGCCCTGATTGGAAACCGCTCGGCGGTGGTGATCAAGACCCCGGCCGGAGACGTGAAGGAGCGGAAAATTCCGGCCGGCACGATTGAGCTGCTGGGGGAAAACCGCAGCGTCAAAGTGGATGTGGACGACGGGGCCGACAAGATCATGAAGGCCGTGGAGTCCATTCCCAGCCTGGAGGATGTGCGGGGAGAGCCGGGAACCAACGCCGGCGGCATGCTGGAGAAGGTGCGCCAGGTCATGGCGAATCTGACCAGCCAGCACCCCAGGGACATCAAGATTCAGGACCTGCTGGCGGTCGACACGTTCACACCCCAGAAGGTTCAGGGCGGCCTGGCCAACGAGTTTTCCCAGGAGAACGCCGTGGGCATCGCCGCCATGGTCAAGGCGGACCGCCTCCAGATGGAGGCCATCGCCCGGGAATTTGCCCAGCAGATCGGCGTCCCGGTCGAGGTGGGCGGCGTGGAGGCCGACATGGCCATCCGCGGCGCCCTCACCACCCCGGGCACCAACAAGCCCCTGGCCATTCTGGACATGGGCGCCGGTTCGACGGACGCCTCCATCATCAACGCCGAGGGACAGATCCACTCCATCCACCTGGCCGGAGCGGGCAACATGGTCACACTCCTGATCCAGTCGGAGATGGGACTGCCCGACTTTGACACGGCGGAGGATGTGAAAAAGTACCCCTTGGCCAAGGTGGAGAGCTTGTTCCACATCCGCCATGAAAACGGCACCGTGGAGTTCTTCCAGCAGCCGCTGGATCCCAACCTGTTTGCCAAGGTGGTCATTCTCAAGGAGGGCAAGCTGCTCCCCCTGGAGGGTGACTGGAGCATGGAGAAGATCCGGCTCATCCGGCAGCAGGCCAAGCAGAAGGTGTTCGTCACCAACGCGATCCGGGCCCTGACCCGGGTCAGCCCCACCGGCAATGTCCGGGATATTCAGTTCGTGGTGCTGGTGGGCGGCTCCGCGCTGGACTTCGAGGTTCCGCAGATGGTGACCGATGCACTTTCCCAGTACAAGGTTGTCGCGGGCCGCGGAAATATCCGCGGCACCGAAGGCCCCCGCAACGCGGTGGCCACCGGGCTGGTGCTCTCCCTGACGGAAGGGAGGGGCTGATATGCCCGTAATCCAAGAAAGGATCAAGCCCACCGTCCATGTCCGCTGTGCAGAGGACACCCCGCAGGAGGTACTGCGGCAGCTCCAGTACGGCATGGAGGAGGAGGGCATTCCCTGGGAGGCCGCAGCCGGGACGGGCGACGCCCTGTCCCTGGCCTGGGAGGCCGCCCGGAGCTCCCGGCTGGAGGTGGGAATCGGCCTGGACCGACAGGCGCTGGTTCTCCACTACTCCAAGCTGGAGCGCGAGCAGCCCCTGTTCCGTATTCCCGCCAATTCCGGTATGGAGACGGTGCGGGCGCTGGGGGCCAATGCGGCGCGGCTAGTGAAAAAGCTGCCGCTGAAGGCCCTGGACAGGAGGTGAGAGCATGCAGCAAAAAAGCCTGGGACTCATAGAGACCCAAGGCCTGGCGGCCGGCATCGAGGCCGCCGACGCGGCGGGGATCAGGCC
>OBXO01000285.1_pt1 | contig 48508 bp, 48 predicted proteins | sample 1501431 | NCBI WGS metagenome assembly OBXO01 (sample SAMEA2580163, study PRJEB22360) | human gut metagenome | biome: human gut; feature: human-associated habitat; material: faeces | place: Denmark | collected 2008/2010
TACTCATCTCATAGAGAGAAAGGATTTGAATAGATGTCTAAAAGAAAAAATATAATCCTTATTTTATCAGACCAACAGCGCTATGATACAGTTAGTGCTTATGGATTGAATGATGTATGTAAAACTCCTCATATTGATGCGCTTGCTGCAGAGGGTATGAAGTTTACTAACGCTTTTACTTCTTCAGCTATTTGTGCACCAGCTCGGGCAAGTGTCATGACTGGCCTTTATCCTCATAATCATGGAGTCATTGATAACTTTACAGATATTAAAGAAGGTACACCTCTTCTTGGTCAGTGCATGAAAGACCAGGGTTACTTCTGCGGTTTTGCAGGCAAATGGCATGTGTCTCCTTCTAAAACACCAGAAGACTGTGGCTTTGATGGAAAACCTTTTATGGGTTATGGTTTCCCAGGTAGTCAAGTTTTCCCTAGCCTTAAATTTAATCAGCCACCAGATAATGCACCAAACTACTATGAAGAGTATTTAAAAGAAAATGGTTTTGACATTCCTGATGTTTCTCATGGTTTCTTAGGTAATAATCCTGCTCTTCAAATTCAAGAAATGTATGCTAAACATGAAGGTCCTGTTGAAAGTACTATCGAGTATTTCGTTGCTCATGAAACGAACCGCTTAATTGATAAGGCAAGTACGGAGGATAAACCATTCTTCATCTGGGCTAACTTCTGGGGACCACACTCTCCAAGTATTGTTCCTGAACCTTATTACTCTATGTATAATCCTAAAGATATTAAAGAGCATCCAAGTTACAAAGAAACTTTTGAAAATAAACCTTATGGTCACTACCTTTCTGAGAAGATGTGGGGACTTGGTGATTATGGCTGGGATGGCTTTGCAGATATTGCTGCTAAATACTATGGCCACTGCACTATGATTGATGATATGGTAGGCATGATTGTAGAGAAACTTAAAGCTTTAGGTCTTTATGAAGATACCATTATTATTTACAGTGCAGACCACGGGGACTGTCTAGGTGCTCATAAACTTATTGAAAAAGGGGCTTTTACTTATGATGAAATTTATAGAATTCCTATGGTAGTAAAAGGCCTTGGTACTCAAGATAATGATAGCTTTGTTTACCTTCAAGAACTTATGCCAACATTCCTTGAGCTTGCAGGCACCCATCCTCCTAAACCTGTAGATGGAGAAAGTATCCTTCCTCTTATGACAGGTGAATCTTCCACTAATGGTAGAACAGAAATTTATGGCGAATACCATAACCATTTCTATGTATCTCGCCAAAGAATGGTTCGCGATAACAAATATCAGTTTACCTTTAATGAAAATGAACGTGGGGAACTTTACGATTTTACGAAAGATCCTTATCAGCTTAATAACGTATGCTATGATGAAGACTATGCTGATATCAAAAAAGAATACATAGAAAAAATGTCTCATTATATGAAAGCAACTCATGACCCTGCTGGCGTTTGGTTCCATCGTATAAAAGAATTTTACTAAAAAATAAGGTGTCCTCATAATGAGGACACCTTATTTTATTCATTGATAAAATAAGTATAGATTATTCTTGCACTTGCCCCTACAGCACCATTATTAGGTTCATAAGGGAGCACTTCTATATTTTCGAAGTAATTATTGCCCATAAAGTTCAAATCCTTTTCAATATAGGTTTGAAATTCTTTTAAAATCTCTTGATTACCTAAAAGCTGTCCGTGCAAAAAGATTTTAGTAGGATTCATTACAATCGATAAATTCGAAACCGTCATACTTAAATATTTTAAAGCTTTTGAGATATAACCTCTTATAATTTCATCGCCTAGATTATATGCACTTATAAGCTTCTCAATGGTTACATCCTCTTCTTCTTTTACTAAACTGTTTAGGATTAATGAGCTTTTATTTTTTACAAGTAACTTCCCGGCTTTAATAAGCCATCGTTCACTTGCATAAGTCTGTAAACAACCACACTTTCCACATTCACAAAGCTTCCCATCAACTTCTACAATAGTATGGCCTATCTCTCCAGATATATAATTCTCTTGTTCAAATAACTCCCCATTAATAACATTTGCACAATACATCCCCATTCCTATATGGAAAAATGAAAAATGTTCTGGTGTCTGCAATGGACGAAATAAATACTCCCCAAACGCCTTGCATCTTACATTATTCTCCATAATAATAGGTACATCAAACTTTTCCTTTATACGCTCAGGATTAAAAGATTCCCATACTTTCGAATCGGTAATAAGTTCTTTTTTATTACGACTAATTTTGCCCGGTACACCTATACCAATCCCTATAAGTTTACCTAAAATTCCTTCATTGTGCTGAATGAGCTTTTCCACCTCTTCAAGAATAAAAGCAGTAATATTGTTAACCTCTTTATAAGTAGTTAAAACAATTTTTTGATCTATAATGTGCCCTCTTAAATTGGTTATACAAAACGCAATATTTTTTTCATTAAACTCAATGCCAATTGCATAGGCATAATCCGCATTTAAATCAATAAGCTGCCTTTTTCGCCCTGGTGTATTATCACTTACTTGTTCCGCTTCACCTAAGTTTACAATAATCCCCTCATTCACTAGGGCCATAGTAGTTGTCGTTACTGTAGCAGGCGTAATATCTGTCTGTTCTGCTATAGTTGCTCTCGATACAGGAGCATTTCTAAAGATATACTCTAATATCCTGGTACGATTTGATTTTTTTATAGGATTCATCTATTCACCTTTTCTATTCTAGGTCATAATTATTTATAATAATTAATTATATCATATAATGATTTTATATGTTATAAAAACTGCCCATAACCTCTTTGGGCTATCTACAGCTTCTCATTAATAATATATGTATCATAAGGTCTTTCTAATTGATAACCTAATTTTTGAGCTACGCCTACAGACGCTAAGTTAGCCGCATCGTAACTAGGATAAATCCCCCCTTCTAGGCACTCTAATATAAGAGCAGCAGTAGCTACTGTTGCTAATCCTTTTCTCCTGTGGCTAGGATGTGTATCTACCTCTATTTCTAGTCCCCCATTATAAATACTATAGCTAGAGGCCCCGCATACTACTTGCCCTTTATATAAAATGCAGTAACCTCTTCCTCGTTTTTCAAAGTCTTCCAATGAGTCAAACTGAGCAGTAAAATCCTCCGATAGCGCATGAAGTGAAGCATTCTTTAAAATATCTCCCTCCATCCTTTTTAGCTCATATTCTTCTGCAAGACCACCTATCAATATCTTTAAACGTTCACCCTTTAAATATTTAGGATCTTGTTTAAAGGCATAACGTGTTACTTTAACCACGCGTTCTTTATAAAGCGTCTCTATTTGAACCTTCCACTGTTCATTTTGGGCAATGACCAACTTGCCTAAAGGTATACATTCTAACAATTTCCTAGCAGCTTCGCTTTTTACATCACCTGCTAAAAATACAAAATCACCGACTACAATTTGTGCTACTGTAGGATCATCTAAATCATCTGCTATTGCAATACCCATATGTCCTTCTAAACATGAACGAATCATTGTATCATGCATCTGTGCAAATAAAGGTGTTAATCGTTCCCTATTATTTCTATCTACTTCATAAAGCATATATTGCCCTCTCCTAAACTTTAATTTATTTTACAATTTCACTATAAAAGGTCTAGGCTACTACGCCTAGACCTTTCTTAATCTCTCTCTGAAACCATCATACCTACTCCCGAATGGCTAAACACACTAAACCACATACTGTTACATAAGGTAACGCTAAAAAGTAACCTATTAAACTTCCAATCAAAGTTCCACCTGTGACAAAACGCATTATTTTCTTTTCAGAACTCATGCTCTTCCCCCCTATTTGATTTGACTTCGTTACTTTTCTAAAAAATCTTATACTTTATTCTATCAAACAGGAGGGTTGTTTGATACTTTTCTACAAGGAATTACAATGAGGTTTTTCTATAGGCTATCAAAGTTTTTATAATGGTTCTACTTACCATCTATTAGGATTAGTCAGACGTACTACTTCTTCTCCTAGCTCTCCTAGTTCATCTTTATACTGTGCATAACGTATTCTTGTTTCAGATTCCTTTGGCAAATGTTCTATGCAAAGTTGTAAACAGTCTATCGTCTGCTGTAAGTACTGAAAAATACGATCTGATTCAATGATTTCACTCTCTTTGGCATGTCTAAGCTTATCAATATGTAGCAAGGTACGCTTTTTTGCATCCTGATACACTGTATCTAATTTTGATGTATAATTTTTAGGTTCCATATAACACCTACTTTCTAAGAGATTTAAGTCTCTAGGCTTATTGTATCATATTTTTACGGGATAATCCCCTCTCAATGAATAAAGTATGACCGTTTCTTTTTTCTCCCTGCTTATAAAATCCATTTAATAAAGCTGTCTTTTTATTTGATCTACCACCTGCTGTACGGTTTTACCTTTAGTATCTACTATATATTTAGCTAATCGAATATTACAGTTACTTTCAATATAAAGGCGATTAATAATGTTATAAAACTCACTACTAATGCCATATGGCAACCTATGACGTCTACTTAATGCCTGTATGCTTTCCTCCTTATCACCACAGTAACGTAACATATATACATACTGATAAGGTCTAAGAAGGATCATCATTTTATCTTTATGCGCTTTTATATCGTACACAGAATGTCCTGCACCAAAATCAAATATCCCCCTAGGATACTGATTAAGAATTTGTTCAATATAAATAAGTTCAAAAGGATTCATATACTGATAATAAGCTAAAGCTTCGTTATTTTTTTGCAGTTGCCTAACGTACTTCTTATTATATCCGGACATTTGGGCATAATATTTATGCCTCATACCATCACAATCAATGTAGGGTAATCCAAGTTGCTTTGCTAATTTTTTTGAAATCGTTGTCTTACCTACTCCCATAGGCCCTATAAGAATAATACATTGTTTTTTGTTATCCATTAGGCTCCCTCCTCTTCTTTATCTATATGAATAACTGCTCTACCCCTATACATATACTCGCCTATTTTCTAAACTAAAATAAAGACACAAGCTAGAAATCTAAAGATGAGGAATTAAAACTATGTATGATGAACAAGCTGTTAAATCACAAATTGAACAAGTAGAAAAAAGTTTAAAACAAACCCACTATACGCCTGGTGAAAAATTAAAAGTAGGTATAGACCTAGGTACTGCCTATATTGGCATAGTCGTCTTAAATGAACAAGATGCCCCTGTAGCTTCTGAGCTTCAAGAAGCTCATGTTCTTAAAGACGGAATTATCGTAGATTATGTAGGTGCTCTGCAGATTGTTAAACAACTTAAGGAGAAACTTGAGAAAAGATTAGGCGTTACACTACTTAAAGCTTCTATTGCTATGCCTCCTGGTACAGAATCTAGCATTAAGACCCACTCTCATGTTATAGAAGGCGCCGAAATGGAGGTGAGCCATATCCTAGATGAACCTACTGCTGCAAATAATGTACTCCATATTTCAGAAGGTGTGGTTGTAGACATTGGTGGTGGCACTACGGGACTTTCTATTTTTAAAGAAGGTAAAGTAGTCTATGTGGCAGATGAACCAACAGGTGGAACCCACCTCACCTTAGTCTTAGCAGGTAGCCATCACCTCTCCGTTGAAGAGGCTGAATCCTTCAAAAAAAATCCCATCCATCAAAGTGAAGTACTTGGCAGTGTAAAAGCTGTTATTGAAAAAATGGCTACTATTGTTAAAAATCACATTAAAGGTTATACAGTCGATACCATTTATTTATGTGGCGGTACTTGCTGCCTCCACGGTATGGAAAAAGTATTTGAAAAAACAGTAGGTATTAAAACGATTAAACCGAGCAACCCTCTCCTGATTACACCTACCGGCATTGCTATGAGCTGTGAACCCTTTCTACCAAGTAAAGCTCATTATTAAAAATAAGGTTCAGGCCCAAAAGCCTAAACCTTATTTTTAATTTCCTAAGATTTTCTCAATATTCTTCCAAAGAAAGACTGTTTTTTGGAGTTTTCCTTGCCCTCTGGGTAATCAAACTTTTTGACGTATAGAATTCCATGTTAATGTATTCAAATTTATTAATTTTTTATAGAAGTAAAATTTAAATTGCACTATAATAGGTCTGTATAACTTTTATAAATTTTAGAGGAGTCTATTATGCAAAGTTCTTGTTCACTCAAAAAAAATATTTGGAAAAACTATGTGAGCTATCTTATCCCTACAGTGATCGGGATGGTTACCTATAGCCTCTACTGCCTAGCTGATGTATTATTTGTTTCTCTTGGTGTAGGGAGTAATGGCCTGGCAGCTTTAAATATCTCACTTCCTATCTTTACAATTTACTCTGCTCTTGCACTTCTTATTGGTGTAGGAACTTCTATTACGATAGGTGTGTGCAAAGGTCAAGGCCTTCATGAGGCCTCTAACAAACTACTTACTATGGCACTTTTAACCATTGCTCTTTTAGGCAGCTTCTTTACACTCATTAGCGTTCTCTTTACTGAGCAACTTGCACTTATTTTAGGTGCTGATCCTATTATCTTAAAAGAAGTAATCGCTTATTTAAAACCGGTTTCATGGGGCGTCCTATTTTATATGCTATCAGGTGCTCTCACTGTTATTGTACGTGGAGATGGAAACCCTAATCTGGTTATGGTTGCTGGGGTAGTGGGGAATGTTGTCAATATTGTTTTAGACTATGTATTCGTTATGCCTATGGGCCTTGGTACTTTTGGTGCAGGTTTAGCTACAGCTATTGGGTTTACAATCAGTATGGTCATTTTGCTCTTTCATTTTGTATTAAAGAAAAATACAGTCCATTTTACTAAATACTTTTGGGATTTAAGTCTGTATAATCGTATGCTTAAAAATGGTGTAGGGGCAAGTATTTTAGAAATTTCTACAGGCGTCACAATCTTTCTTATTAATCTTGCTTTAATGGAGGTAAGTGGTGCTACTGCTGTTGCGATCTTTAGTGTTATTTCTAACATTAGCTTTATTGCCAAAGGTCTATTTGGTGGTATGGCTCAGGCTAGCCAGCCTATTATCAGTCTAAACTATGGCCTAAAAGACTTTAAAATCGTACATATTGCCTATCAATTTGCTATGTGGGTAGCGGGAGGTAGTGGCCTCTTAGCCTTTCTCCTCCTTGCTCTATTTTCAAAACCTATTATAGAAGGTCTTGTTTCGTCAGAGCCAGCTGTCGTATCACAAGGTATGAAAGCTATTCATCTATATTTTATCGCTTTTGCTTTTACAGGTTTTAATACAGTACTTATGTATTATTTCCAATCTATAGAGCGATCCTTTTACTCAAGTGTCATGTCTTTTCTAAGAGGAATTGGTCTCATCTTTATTCTCCTTCTTATTCTGCCTAGATACTTAGGCGAAGCTGGCATATGGCTTGTATTACCTGTTACAGAAATCATTACTTTTATAATCTTTATAACCCTAAAAAAATACTTTGTAAAACTTTAACAAGAAAGTCCTCTATACTTAAGATAGAGGACTTTAACTATTTTCTTTAGATGGAAGTTTACCCATATATTTTTTATAGGTTTTACTGAAATAAGATAAGTTAGGAATCCCACACTTTTCTGCACTTTCCTTTACATTGTACTTACCAGAAGTTAATAAGTTTCGCGCATAATCACAGCGCAAAAAGTTAATATACTCTATAACGGTCTGTCCTGTAATTTCTTTAAAAATACGACACATATAGTACTTACTAAAACCTACTTGCTTACACATTTCATCAATAGTAAGCTCCTCTGTAAAATGATTTTTAATATAACCTATGGCCTTCTTAACTATTTCCATCTTATGATTCCATGTGTCTGCTATTACTGGGCTCTTAATGACACTATAATTTCGATAAAGCTGAGTAAATAATAAAAGAACCATGCCTTGAACAGCCGATTTGTAATAAGGCCTTCTAGCATCCATCTCTTCTATAATATGTTCCATATAACTCACAGATAAACTATCTTCAATAAGATTCTGCACGACTACATCTTCTATCGGCATTTGAAAACCTTCACATAATGCCTTATCTACAATTAAGCAATAATATTCTAATACAGGTGAAGTCGTATAAATAAAATGCAATTCATTAGAGTTGACTACAAGTAAGTCTCCCTCCTTTACTTCTACATGGTTACTGCCACATGTAGCAACGCCACTTCCTTTTACAAAGTAAAGTATTTCAATATTTTCATGATAATGTACAATAAATTTCTCCTGCGTACTCTCTAAAGTATCGTAGTGAAAAATAATAGGAAATTTAGGATCGTCATGACGGTGATGTTCATAAATAATAGGATTCATAGGCTACTCCTTGAGCAATATTGTGTTAATTTAAAGCAAAATGCATACTTTATTATTTATCTTATCGCTATATAATGAATCTATCAAGAACATTATTTAACTATAAAATTTTTAGGAGGACATCATGTACTTATTACCACAACCAAAACACTTTTCTTTAACAGATGGTCAGTTTATCATTAAGCCTTCTACATGTCTATTATTAGATGGCACTTGTGACTTTGATGATTTAAATGCCGCTGTTACTCTTCAAGATGAAATTAAAGCTGATTTAGGTTTTACACTTGCAATCAGTAAAAGCTTTAATGCAGCAGAGACACTACATACGATTCAGTTAGTGAAAAAAGCTGGCTATGCCAAAGAAGGTTATGAACTTATCATTACGAGTGAAGCCATTACTGTATACGCTTCTACAGGTGCTGGTATTTTCTATGGTGTACAAACACTTCGTCAAATCATTCGTCAAGCTGGCGCTTTAGTACCTGCTTTAACCATTCAAGATGAACCACATTTTGAAAATCGTGGCTTCTATCATGATGTTACACGCGGAAAAGTAGCGACGCTTGAAACACTTAAAACATTAGTGGATCGTGCAGCTTTCTATAAATTAAATCAAATTCAGCTTTATGTAGAACACAGCTTTGCTTTTGCTGGACTTAGTGAAGTTTGGGTAGATAAAGACCCTCTCACTGCTGAAGAAATTTTACTTTTAGACCAATACTGTCAAAAACGTCATGTAGAACTTGTACCATCTCTTTCTACATTTGGTCATTTCTATGAAATTTTAAAAAGCAAATCTTTCAATCATCTTTGTGAGATTGATATTACAGGTAAAAAAGACTACTCTTTTATAGACCGTATGGCACACCATACACTTAATACACTTGAAGAAGGTAGCTTCAAGCTTGTAGAAAAAATGCTTAATGACTTTATTCCACTTTTCAGCTCTAATCAATTCAATATCTGCTGTGATGAAACATTTGACCTTGGTAAAGGCCGTAGTAAAGCTAAAGCTGACGAAGTTGGTACAGGAAGACTTTACGTGGATTTCCTTAATAAAATTATTAATTGTGTTAAAAAACACAATAAGCAAGTTATGTTCTGGGGAGATGTTATCCTTCACCATCCAGAATTATTAAATGAAATTCCTAAAGATGTAATCTGTTTAACTTGGGACTATAGTTCTGGCTGTAGTGACCATGCTGTAAGCAAAATTGCTGAAACAGGTCGTCCTCAATATGTATGTCCTGGCGTAGGTGGCTGGAACATGCTTATGAATCTTATATGGAACGCTTTCGAGAATATCCGTAGAATGACTGAGTATGGTAGAAACCATGGCGCAATCGGTGTTCTTAATACAGACTGGGGCGATTATGGACATATCAACTTATTTGGAAGTTCTATGCCAGGTATGATTTATGGCGCTCACCTTTCATGGAACCCTGTGACAGAGGAAACAGATTTTACTGATCTGTATAAAGCTATTTCTCGTATTGAATATGGCGATACTTCTGAAAAACTTGTAAGCTTACTTCATCAGCTATCAGGACGACAAGGCTGTAGCTGGTATGATGTTGTAAGGTGGAAAGAACTTCAACATAACCAACATGATGAAGTAGAAGTCCTTTCAAATCTTAATGTAGAGCGTATCCTAAAGGGTTACCAAACTGCTTTAGATGTGGAAAAAGAACTTCTTACACTCTCTTTAGGTATATGTCATAACCACTTTGATCTTCAAGAATTTATGATTTCTTCTAAATCTATTCAGCTCATAGATACTTTTGTTCTTACTTTAATTCAAGATAAAGTAGGTACACAAGAAGCTGTCCCTGCACTTTCTAAACTCGAACTTGCCGCTGCACTTGAAATTTGGTTTACTGAATATACTGCAATCTGGAGAGCACGTAACAAAGAGAGTGAGCTCTATAGAATTAGAGAAGTCATCACTTATATGTGTGGTTACCTTCGTGATACTGCTCTTTAAAAATAAGCTACTTCTCTAAATAAAATAGACAAACAAAAAAGAGATAAAACTTCTTTACATCGTTTTATCTCTCTTTTTTAACGTAATGTATTGCGCATTTGATCAAATACTGTACTTTCAAAAATAGTATTAATAATAGCTAAAGTAAGCCCTAATAAGAAAGTCAGGATCAGGCTATTCATATTGATTCGTACACCTAATAAAAATACACTGACTAAGGCAAGCATTAAAGCCCCACACTGCCATACTCTCTTCTTAGATAAATATCTTGTTTTAGCTTGAATTTTCTCAAAAGGCTCAAGCTTGCTTTGATTAAGCTTTTCAAATAAAAACTCAAAAGCTAAATCTGAAACTATAATAATAATTAGACTAATTAACATGGTTTCTCTCCTCTATTTTTTTAGATTAAAATCTTAAAAATTACTTTTATTCTACTGCTTTAATATGTAGATAAGTTGAACTTTTAAATAATCCATGTATTTGATAAAATTGTCCATTGTTCATTTTTTAAACCTGTGTTAAGCTAAGAAAAACTTTGTATAAAAGGAGGATATTTATAACATGAGTTCAAAAGTTATCTTAATTCTCGTAGACGGTATGCGCCCTGATGGCATTCTTGAATGTGGCCATCCTTATCTTTCTGCATTACGTCAAAAGAGCAGTTATTCATTTTCAGCTTCTACCATTATGCCTTCTGTAACATTACCTTGTCACACTTCTCTTTTCTTCAGTGTGAATGCGGACAGACATGGTATTACCACGAATACATGGATGCCCCCTGTACGCCCTATAGAAGGGATTTGTGAAATAGTGAGTAAATTTGGCAAAAAAGCTGCAATGGTTTACAACTGGGAGGAACTTCGCGACTTAAGCCGTCCTGGTAGTTTAGCTTTCTCACATTATGAACGTATTCCTCATGACCACCAAACAGCTTTAGAAAACGAGCAAATTATGACAGATCTTACGCTTTCCTATATTAAGAAAGAAAATCCAGATTTTCTATTCCTCTATTTAGGTTATGTGGATGCAGCTGGCCATAACTTTGGTTGGATGACACCAAACTACTTTGAGGCCGTTGCTAATGCTTCTTCTTGTATTGAAAAACTTGTAACGAGTCTTCCAGAAGGCTATGAAGTCATTATTACAGCTGATCATGGAGGACATGACCGTGGACATGGCGCAGACATTCCAGAAGATATGACGATTCCAATCATTGGACATGGCCCTTCTTTTACGGAGGCTCATGAGTTTTCATCAGCAAATATTAAAGACATTGCACCAACGATAACACACCTTTTAGGTCTTCCAAATGCACCTGAATGGGAAGGTAAATGTCTTATTTAATAAAAAAACAATCCCTCCTCTTTCTACGAGTGGATTGTTTTTTTATGCCTATACTTATAAACATTCTTCAATATCTATTTCTGCTTCTTTCTCTACTCCCTTTTCATAAGGACATACATAAAGATTAACGCCTAAACCTACTAAGGCACCATATAAAGTATAAAGTGTACGCTTCAGCCCATAGAAAAGTGGCATTTGAATGTTTGTTGTTGTACATAAAATGGCACATAATACAATACATCCTGGAAAAATAGCCATAGGCTTTTTAAAATAGATAGCTACTTGAATCAGCAAGAAAATACTTAAGCACGTTGCAATAGTCTGTACATAAGCATTATAAGGTAAAAAACTTAAAGCTAATAAAACAATATTGGAGATAATACTTCCATAAGCTGTCCCCCATACACGGTTTTTAGCATTCTGCACAGAACCATCTTTATCTCCTTGAATGACGAAAATCGCTGCAATACAAGCAAAGAATGGATCCGGTACCCCCATATAGGCAAGCGAAATAATGCAGATGCCTACTGCAAGTAATGTTTTAACCGTTCTCATCCCTATTTTAAGTTGTGTTCCCATTATTCGACCTCTATTGATTTTATATTCTTGTTCACTCGAATATTATTATAATATAGTTTTTAAGAAAGTAAATTAGGCTATATAGAGAAAACTTATACCAAAACCTTGCTCTTCTTATGCAATATTCTTATGTGCCTTCCTTTCATTCATCAGTTTTTAAAGAAGTCTTTCTGTATATTTTCCTATAAATTATGTTATAATTTAACCATCTATTAAAAATTATATTTTTTGAGGAGGATAAGGAACTATGCTATTAGAAAAATTAAATGATGCTGTCAAAGATGCTATGCGAAATAAAGATGCCGTTACAAGAGATACACTTCGTGGTGTTGTTGCTGATATTAAATTAGCTGCTAAAGAATCTAAACATGATTTAGACGAAGCTGAAGAACTTGCTATCCTTAACAAACATGTTAAACAAGTTAAAGAATCTATTGAAGCTTATACTGCTGGTAATCGCTCTGACCTTGCTGATGAAGAACAAGCTAAGTTAAATGCACTTGCTGGATTCCTTCCAAAACAAATGACAGAAGAAGAAGTAAGAAGTCTTGTAGAAAAAACGATTGCTGAGCAAGGATTAGATACTTCAAACAAAGGTCTTCTTATGAAGAACTTAATGCCACTCTTTAAAGGCAAAGCAGATGGCAAAATGGTGAATGAAATCATTGCAAGCTTTGTAAAATAATCTATTCATTAAAAAAGAGGATACTGCATAAACAAATTGTTATGCAGCATCCTCTTTTATTCATGTTTATGATTCCTATTTTGCTTATCGTCTTCTGTAGCCATCTTCCATCCCATATACGCTACAAGCCCAGTACCCATGTTATCTGTTACTGCATTTTCTATACCCCCAATATTCTGGATAGGAGACATAGCTGCTAGTGGTATAGGAATAAGTGGTTCTTCTTCAGACTGTTTATAAGGTTTATTATCCATAATACGTTCCTTTACCTATGGTGAAAGACTTAAACTTAATGTTCTCCTCTTATTATGAACTCCTTTACCTCTTCTTATTCCTTTATTTATTTAAAGCCTTATCTAACCTTTGTAAGATTGTCATCATTTCAGCCCTTGTTACAGGTTTAGTTGGTTCCATAGTATAAGATGTTGTACCTTCTAAAAGTCCTGTTCGAATACAATAATTAATCCCATCTTGATAATCTGAATAATACGTATCCGTAAAGGCTACTAAAGGTTTTGTTTTTTTCAGCTGGCCATCTGTTACTTCATAAAGTACCTGTGCAAGGAGCTCTCGAGATACATATTCATCGTCCATGCTCCCTATTGTTCTAAGTGTCTTCTCACTAAGCTTAGAACCTATGGAGGCTACGTGTTCAAATGCCCAGCTCTCTTCATCCTCTATCCATCTTTCTACAGTACTTCTTGGCTGTCTAATAGCTAATTCATTATGGGTTAAAAGTATACGATCAAGGAATGTGAAAGTATCAGCTACAGTAAGCGCTTTATTAGGTTTAAACGTATAATCTGGATAACCTGTTACAATACCACGTTTAGCCAGTTCTATAATATTCGTATAAGCCCAGTGTCTTACTGGTAAGTCTGTAAAGTAAACATCTCTTACTTTTTCAAGGTTAACAACTTTCCAGTCTAAATCTATATCTGTAATATCTTCAAATAAATCTAGATCTCTATAAACTTCTTTTAGTTGTTTTCTTGTAAAATATCCTTTAGTCAGTTCATCTAACTGTTCAAGTGTCAACTCTTCTTCTAAGGTTGTATAAGGAAGATACTCTTCAAACTGTTCTTTAATAGCTTTTTGCTGTCTAGAACTTAATCCTTCCCACTCCTCTTTAAAGTTCTTTTCTTCAGGCTCAAAGTTCGCTTTAAGCCATCTATCTTGCTTCACTGTAAAGCTATACTCTTCATTTCGGCTTACAACTTCACCATCTTCCATCCAGCTGTCAAAAACGTAACCATCCCTGGCACGTGCCTTAAGCGTTACATGTTCTCCTTTATTGTAAGTATAATCGCCTCTTACTGTGCCTGCATCAGAAGGATTTATTTTAACATGAATCGTATACTGGGGAATGTATTCTGGTTCATCCCATCTAAAGTTAGCTACTAGATTTCTATGATCTGTTACTTTAAAAGTATAAGCTCTATCTCTACTTACTTCTTTTCCATTTTCAGTCCAGTTCACAAAATCATAACGGCCTTTTCCATTTGCTGTAACAGTTGCCATATCATTTAAATAATAAATACCATCTTGTCTAACACTATTATCTCTAATCGTTCCTGCATCATAAGGATAAGTGGCTGTAGTTACTTGATATTGCTGCTTCATTTTAAGTTCACACTCTGTCTTTTTCATATCTGAAGCATGACTTACTTCTACGCTATATTTACCTATATCTTGTTGCGTAATAGAGGGAATCGTGTAAGAAGAACTTACCTCACCCTTTACACTGTTTTGATACTCTTCTTTAATGACTTTATCCTCTTTAAACCATTTAAAATGAAGTGTTTCTGCACTCTTTGCTGTGACAGTAAGTTTTTTCTGTTCTCCTAATGTTACCCATTCATCTTGCAAAGGCTTTATAATACGAATAGGATCAAATCCTTGATCTATTGTTGTATTTTGAACAGCTGTTCTATAAAGATTTGTGAGTATAAGATTTGTTCCTTTTTTAGCAATAGCACTGGTCGCATCTTCTCCTAAGTTATAGGAAAAAGTAACTATATCCTTTTGCTTAACAGGCTGTTTAAGATCATAAGTTAACTTATTACCTGTCTCATCATAAGTCATTGTATGAATCTCTTGAAGAACACCATTTACTTCAATACTCGGTCTGGGCTCTTCTATATTTTTATCCCCTACTTGTTCTATATCAGGTAGGGTTACTTGTGTACCATTTACAAAAATGTAAGGATCTTTCCACTCTTCATAAAGGATATAAGGATTTTTCTTTGTTCCTTCTCCTGTTTGAAAGATAATACGATCTGGATCAAGATAAAAGGCCGCTACCATCCCCATATATAAATCCTCTTGTTCGAGTAGTTCTTCTACATCTAGCCAAGATTTTTCTCCTTTTCTATGTTTTAATAATTCCTCCTGACAAAGTAGTAAACCTTTTTCGCTTTCATCTAGCACATACCATAAAATAGGCTTGTTCTCGTATGTTCCGTACTGAACATAATCCTTTACACTTATTTTCTGTTCAGGCGTATAAGCCTTAACAGGTAAGACATGCATGACAATGACCATCATGGATACGACGAGCATCCATATAATAGATTTTTTAGAACCTTTTTTCATACACTTTTCCCCCTTTTATTAGGCCTCTTATATAAGTAGTGTATGCCTAGCCACTTCCTTAATGGCCTCTAAAAAGGGAAATGTCACGAACTCTTAATACATTTGTTACTGGGTCTTAATAACAGATAAAGCCTTTTCATGTTTTAAGAATGTAAGATTCTTCTATAAAATGATTTCTAAAGCGTCTATTCTATATGGCTAAATACCTCTTAATTAAGTCCCACAAAATGTACGGTAAGGACAGACTGATGGGCCTGGTAAACTATTATATTTTTTCTGCTCTTCTAAGTAAGCATAGGGCTTAGAAAGCACTTTAAGTAAACGTTCCATAGGCTCATAATTTCCCTCTTTGACAGCTGCCTCTAAGGCTTCTTCTACTAGGTGGTTACGCGGAATAATAGATGGATTATGCTCTTTCATTAAAGTATAAACCTCTTCCTTCGTCTTCTGCTGCCTTGTGCGTCTTGCCTTATAAAGCTTAAACCACTCCACAAATTCAGAGGTACCTCCAAGTACTGTATCTTCTAATGTCTCTGTTGTTAAGGCAATAAAAGTTCCTGTATAGTCTGCCTTATACTGCTGCATCATACTAAGAAGCTTTTGAATCAGCTCTAAATCTTCTACCTCTTCATTAAAGAGTCCTAACTTTCTTCTCATACCGCCTAACCAATGCTTTTGATAGAGCTTACCAAATTGCCCAATGGCCTCTTCTGCTTGTTTAATGGCTCTATCCTCTTCCTCATCTATAAGTGGTAATAAAGCTTCTGCAAATCTTGCTAAATCCCAAGCAGCCATACGTGGTTGATTGCCATAGGCATAACGCCCCTCCGTATCAATGGAACTAAATACAGTTGCTAGATTATACGTATCCATAAAGGCACAAGGTCCATAGTCAATCGTTTCACCACTAATGGTCATATTGTCCGTATTCATAACACCATGAATAAAACCTACAAGTTGCCAGCTAGCTACTGTTCTTGCTTGACGGCTTATAACCCCTTCAAGAAATGCCAAATAAGGATTTTCATTATGAATAAACTCTGGATAGTGTCTTGCTATTGCATAGTCAGAAAGAGCCCTAAGTTCTTCCTTAGTCCCCCAGTTGGCTGCGTATTGGAAAGTACCTACACGCAAATGACTATCTGCTACACGCGTAAGGACAGCTCCAATTTCTTCTTCTCTTCTCCATACACTTTCTCCAGTGGTTACAACAGCTAAAGCACGTGTCGTTGGAATACCTAGGGCATACATCGCTTCACTAATGATATATTCTCTAAGCATAGGTCCTAAAGCTGCGCGTCCATCTCCTCTTCTAGAATAAGGTGTTGGCCCTGAACCTTTTAACTGAATATCCACACGTTTACCATTTGGTGTGATCTGCTCACCGAGCAATAGGGCACGTCCATCTCCTAACTTGGTAAAGTGACCAAATTGATGGCCTGCATAAGCTTGTGCTAAAGGTAACCCTCCTTCTGGAATGCTGTTACCCGCAAGTATACGGATGCCTGCTTCACTTTCTAAAGCTGCACCATTAAGTCCTAATGTTTCTGCTAATTTATGATTAAGTTTATTTAATTTTGGTGCACGTACAGGTGTTGGATTTATAAATGTAAATAATAGTTCTGGTAATGTTGCATAGCTATTTTCTAGTTTCCAGCCTATAGAATCTGCCAATGATCGTTTTTGCATAATGCCTTCCTTTCATTTTTCCTTTTAATGATAATATCTGCTTTTACTTCTTGTTTATACCTTTATAAAAGCTTTGCCATTTTTTATTTTTATAGTGTTAACCCCTCTCCCCTTATCTCTATTGTAAAGTTCTTAAATACTTATGTATATCTTTTGTGTATGAAAAAGCTTCCTTATACACATAATAGATTTGAAATCAATCTTATGGATAAAGGATGTGTATCATGAGAGTTCGAAGGCAAGTTAGCCCCATTGTAGCTATTACACAAAATGAAAATGAATCTTTGGCCATCGAAGAAGGCCTTAATCTTATTAACTTTTCCTCTATGATTCGCCAAGATGATGTGGTCGTTATTACACCGAACTGGGTAAGTCCAGCTACTCCTGAAAGTGGACGCGTAGTAGGCCCTCAAAGTTTACAAAAACTTATTCAGCTTGTTAAAGCTCATCACCCTAAACGTGTTGTAGTAGCAACAGGTCCAGGACAAGAAGATGTACAAGGTTTAATGGAACAAGTAGGATTCTTACAAGTTATAGAAGAGGAGCAAGTAGAATTCATTAACTTGAATAAAGGGCCTTTTATCAGTCTAGACATTAATCATCCTTGCCCCAGCAGACTGTGCCTCAATAAACTTTTTAATGAAATGACCTTTCTTATTTCTTTTACTCAACTCAAGATCCATGAAGAAGCTACTCTATCAGGTGCTATAAAAAACATTACTATGGGCTGGCCTGCTGGTGATGAACAAGGTTATCCTAAAAAAGACCTAGGTATTCATGATGAACTTCATGATTTTATGGCTGCCCTATTTGAAAAGTTTACGATTGATGTCTCTATAGTTAGCGCAAGCCCTGCTATGATTGGCACAGGTCCTCATAAAGGAACGGCTATTCATACGGATATGGTTCTTTGTGGTACAGACCCTGTCAGCACAGATGTAGTAGGTGCTAGACTATTAGGCTTCAAACCACAGGCTATTCATTATCTGCATAAAATTATTAAAAAAGGTCTTGGACGAAGTACCTTTGACCTACAGAACAAAACTGGCATTCAATTTAAAGGTATTCCTTTAGATCAAGCAGAAGAACATTTCAGCCAGTGTGCTTATCAAAAGAAATTTGCAATTGATTCGAATAAACCCGTCTAAAATAGATTCATTTCCTTGTAAAATAAGAGATGCAGCCTATTTGAGTATACTTGAATAGGCTACATCTCTTACACTTATAAATCTATTTTACTTAGCTAGTCCCTTGCTAAACACTGTAGTGGTTTTGAACAAAGCCATCAAAGGACCTCATCTCTTTTAGCTTTAATCGCGTTTCAAGATTTTTATCTTTAAATAAAGGTATCCCTTCACCTAGAATAACAGGTGCTATTGTAAGGATATACTCATCAATTAAGTTATCCTTTATAAATGCATCTATAATTTCTGCTCCTCCAACAAGCCAAATGTCTTTGCCTTCTTCTTGTTTAAGCTGACTGATAAGCTCTACAGGCTTTTGACTTGTAAAAGTAACATCCTCATTGGCCCCTTCTCTTTGAGTCGTGTATACGTAGCCTTTAGTCCCTTTATACGGATACTCACCCCATCCTTTAATCTGCTTATAGGTGCTATTTCCCATAATAATTGTATCAATTTGACTATAGAAAGCTTCATACCCATTATCTGCTTGTGGCGCACTGCCATCCCCTTCTAACCAATCTACATCTCCATTTTTTCTTGCAATATATCCATCTATACTTATAGCAATGTATAAAATAACTTTTCTCATTTGAATACCTCTCTATGCTTACTTAATTTCATTAGTCTTTAACTTTAACATATTAGCATTACTATTTAAAGAGAAAGTTTAAATCTAATTATTTTTAGAAAGGTCTAGCAGATTCATAATAAGTCCTCTCCGCCTGCACTTGTACTAATTCTCTTTCAGGGTATCTAAAAGCAGTTAGCTTGCCTCCATACACACAACCTGTATCAATATTAATAGTATTATGAATGATTTTAGTCTCTCTTTGAGGTGTATGTCCATATACAACTAGAGCATCACCTTCATAGTTTTCACTCCAGTTTAATCTTACAGGAAGTCCAAATTGGTCTACCCTCCCTGTCGTCTCCCCAAACATAGCTAAGTCACGTATCGTTTTAGATTCCCTACCTTGTAGCCTTTCTTTAAGCCCTGCATGGGCAACTACTAATTGTCCCTCATCCAATACATAATGGCTAACAAGCGTCTCTAAAAAGTCTTTGACTTCCTGCCTAAAAGCTTCAGGCTCTTTTTCTAACTCTTCCATAGTCTTCTCAAGCCCGTGAGCAACCTGAACTTTAGAGCCTTTTAATTTACGCTGCAACTTACCATCATGATTACCGAGTACACAGTAAGCTCGCCCCTCTTTCACCATCCCCATAACAAGTTTTAGTACTTTTACAATTTCAGGCCCCCTATCTACCAGATCTCCTGCAAAAACAACTTTTCTTGGTTCCATCCCCTCTATTTTATAGGCTTTCTCATCTACCTTATAGCCCAATTTCTCCAGTAATGTATAAAGTTCCTTATAGCAGCCATGTATATCCCCTATGATATCAAAAGGTCCATGATCTTCTCTTTTATTATTCGCAAGTTTTACACGCCTTATGGTCATGTGTTGATCATCTTGTTCACAGTCCACACGCTCTATCTGCTTAAATCCTTTTTTCTGCAATGTTGCGGTTAAAGCTTCTATACGCCTTGCTTCCTCTTCTTCTGGTGAAGTTTGAAGGATAAAAGCTACAGGCTTACAGTGATGCCTTTTGGCTAACTGAATAAATATCTCATAAGCCTGCTCTTTTTGGTCTTCTAACAATATAACAGTAAGCTTTCGTGCCTCAAGTCTTTCTTCTGCCTTACTTTCTAAGTCTTCTTTATTAACCATTTCTTCTTGTTTAAAATACTTTTTGGCAAAACTTTTTGTACTTATTTCATCTTGTCCTATGATCATAACAAGCGCAAATTCTGGAATGTCTCTATACATACTGTCTACTCCTTAAAAAAGTCTTTTCTTTTAATATGTACAAACTTGTTTTGTTTCATTTATGGAATAGATTCTTCACAATAGGCTAAAAATAAATGCAGTTTATAGATTGAAGGAGATAATTATGCAATATATTGTATTTGACTTAGAATTTAATCAAGATGCGCCATCTTTAAGGATTTTTGATCGTCCCAAAAAGCTCTGTTCTTTTGAAATTATTCAAATTGGAGCTTTAAAACTTGATGAAAAGTTTCATACAATTGAAACCTTTAATCGCTATATTAAACCCACCTTCTATGGACAAATTAGCCCCTTTGTTGCAGAACTTACTAGCATTACAACTGAGCAGCTTGAAAGTGAAGCACGCTTTCCTGAAGTTTATAGAGATTTTATAGATTTTATAGGAAGCACAGATACCCTCTTTTGTGTATGGGGTCTTATTGATATGAAAGAACTTTTTAAAAATGCACTTTCTCATGAACTTGATATCAATCTTCTCCCAAAGCATTATATTAATATTCAGCCCTATACCTCCCTACACTTTCATCTCCCTATAAAAAAACTACTGAGTCTTGAACTTGCTGTTTCTATGTTGCATATTCCTATAGCTCATCCTTTTCATAATGCACTTCACGATGCCTACTATACAGCTGAAATTTTTAAAAAAGTTTATAGACCTTCTCATATGCCCTCTATTCAATATGACCCCTTCTATAAACCAGTCCGCCCAAGTCAGCCTAAAAAGAAAATTAATTTTGAAAAGCTTATCCAGCAATTTGAAAAGATGTATGAAAGAGCTATGACACCTGAAGAAGTAGCTATGATTAAGCTTGCCTATCAAATGGGTAAAACTCATCAATTTTTAGAATAAACGAACTACAAAGGCCTAGAACATTCTTTTTATGTTCTAGGCCTAATTACTCTATCATCACACTCTACTAAAATAACTCTATCAAATCACCTATATGCTTAATGACATGGTCTGCGAGCTCCATAGCTTCTGCATTGGGATAGCTACTTGTTACATAAATACTTTGTCCCATTTGATTATGCTTACCAAATTTCATATCTTTTAAGGTATCTCCTACTACTGCTACTTCATGCCTCTCTAGCCCCATTTGCATGCAAAATGCTTCCAACATGTGTGGATGGGGTTTCATTTGGTAATACCCATCATCTGATGCAATAAAATCGATTAATGCTTCTAGACCTGTCTCCTTAACAAAGTACTCTGTATTTAACAAATTGTCTGCTGTTACAATCCCCAATTTGTAGCCTTTTTGTTTTAAGTAGGTCATAATTTCTTTTGGATTTCCAATAGGTACAATATGTAGCTTTTTACTTTCTACAAAATCTTTATATATGGCGTTTAATACCTCTAAAACTGTACTTAATTCTTTTTGACTCACCTTAGAAATAATCTGTGCATAATCTAAGAGTGTACCTGCTACGTAGATACTATCTGAGGTAAATCCATCTTCTAAAATCCCTAATCTTTCTCTGATTTCTCTCATTTCCCTTTCACTTATCTGTAAAATGATACCCAATTGCTCTTCTGTCTTATTCCATACAGGTCTCCAGGTTTGCTCAAAATCAAGTAATGTACCATCTTTATCAAATAGTATGCCTTTGATATGCTTTCCCTTTTCCATTTCTGTCTCCTAACTGTTTATGGTTTACGCAATATTACACTTTACTCTAGTTCAATTTTCTGTTTAAAGCTATTATATTTTATCCTTTTGGGCTTTGCAAGTTTAGAAGTGTTTTATAGGAGGACTATGATCAATATGGCTCTATTCTGTGTATGGATAATTATAATACTCAAAATCTATTCTGCCTTATTGGTGAGGATATTGTAGAAGGTTGTAAAGCACTTTTAAACTTTTTATAAAAATAGACTGCCATCTAGCAGTCCATTTTTGTATTTTTATTTAAGGAGCATATCGTTAGCTCATTCTAATCCTATCTTACCTTTCTAGCCTTAACGAAAGCTTAATGCTCTGTTGGCTTACTCTATAGATTTAGAAGAAAACATGCCCGCACCTTCTACAATCTCTTGCTCTCTAAATAAACTTTCTACTGCTAGCTCATAATCAGATAATCTTTGAGCTTTTTTAATTTTCTTGGCATACTTTTCATGATTAGAGAACATATAAATCATATAGAACCAAGATTCTTTCATCTTAAAGAGGACATTACGTTCCCCAGACATAATGCCTTGATAATCTGCATAAATTCTATCATGAAAGTCCTTAAGTACCTCTTTATCTAATGGTTTATGGCTTTTAATTTCACGAATAAGGCCTGGATTAGCAAGTAAACCTCTTCCTAGCATGACCATTTCTACATTTGGATAAGCTTTTGTAAAATTCTCATAGTGCTCTACTGTAAAAAGGTCCCCATTGTAGCACACTGGATTTTTGCTTAAAGCAAGACCTTCCTTAAAGATTTCCATGTTCGGTTTATTCTTATAATAGTCCTTTTGAATTCTAGGATGGATAATAAGCTCCTCCATAGGATACTTATTAAAGATTTCAATAAGCTCATAAAATTCTTCTGCACTATCTTTCCCTATACGTGTTTTAATTGAAATCTTCGTAAGAGATTGTGCAAAAATTTCTTCTAAAAACTGATCTAACGCCTCCTTTTGTGAAAGGAAACCAGACCCTTTATTTTTAGTGACTACGGTCCCTGAAGGGCAACCTAAGTTCAGATTAATCTCATTATAACCAAATTCTTGCAGCTGCCTAGACGTACGAATAAAATCTTCTGCGTTATTCGTTAAAATCTGAGGGATGGCTACTACCCCCTCATTATGCTCCGGTAAAATATCATGTAATTCTCTTGTTGAAAAACTTCCATGCTGATTAGCTGCAATAAAAGGAAGAAAATATTTATCAACATTATTAAAGAAATGGGCATGAGCCCTTCTATAAACATATCCTGTTATGCCTTCCATAGGTGCAAAATAAAACTTCATCGATTCGTAACTCCTTTATTTAGGTTGCTTCTATTATATACTAAAGCGATAGATACAGAAAAGCCTATTTATATAGGTCTATAAAAACCTTTTACCTTTTTTACTTCTCCTTCTAAGTCCTTATGCAATGGTCTAATAGCTTATACTGCCTAATCCTTAATCCTTTTTTATCCAATCTAAAATCAGTAAATACTCCCAACTTATCACTTCTATACAGCCCTTACATATACTAATAATGTATCACCATGAAAGGAGCACTACAATGGGTCTTTTTAATCATTATAATTCCCCAAACCCTAGACGATACAGAGGTAATGCCACTTCCCAAGATATGACCGAGCGCCTTAAAGATTATGGACCTTATCCTTTTGCTATTAATATTGAGCAGGCTACTAAAAGTAATAATAACTTCCGCACAGCTTTATGGTCAGGTCCATATCTGCAACTCACTTTAATGAGTCTTCTTCCTGGAGAAGATATTGGCTTAGAAATGCACAGTGATGTCGATCAATTTATACGTCTTGAACAAGGTCAAGGCCTTGTTATGATGGGTACTCATAAAGATATACCTAGTTTCCAGCAACCTGTATTTGCTGACGATGCTTTTATCATTCCTGCTGGCACCTGGCATAATCTAATCAATACTGGCTCAGTGCCACTTAAGCTGTATTCCATCTACGCTCCGCCAAATCACCCACCTGGAACAGTCCATGTAACAAAGGCAGATGCTGAATTAGAAGAAGGGCAACATTCGTTTTAAAACAAAAAGCCAGAGTACCTTCTATAAAGTACTCTGGCTTTTTATTTATTCAAATGTTCTTGCTACATCCTCTAGGTGTTTTGTTATTTCAATATGCTGTGGACAACTTCTCTCACATTTTTTGCACCCTATGCAATCCGATGCCTTTCCATACTGCTTTGTATAATTGCTATAATAAACGCGCTGTGTAGAAAATCCGGAATTGGTTACCTGTTTTTCTGTGTTGTATAGGGCAAAATAGTTTGGAATCGGAATATGCTTTGGACATCCATCTACACAATACTGACAAGCTGTACAAGGAACTGTAATAGCTTTATTGATTATCTCTACTGCTTCTCCTACTTTTTCATATTCTTTTTGAGTAAAAGGCTCAAATTCCTGCATATAGCTCGTATTATCTAAAAGCTGCTCCATATTTGACATACCACTTAAAACCATTATGACGTTTTCTAGACTTGCCGCAAAACGAATGGCCCAAGATGGTATAGATAAATCTGGATGATAAGTTTTAAACAGCTCTTCAGCTTCCCTTGGAATATCTGCTAATGCTCCTCCCTTAACAGGTTCCATAACAATAACGGACTTTTTATGCTTAATTGCCACTTCATAACATTTTCTTGATTGAATGCTTTCATTATCCCAATCCAGATAATTAATTTGAAGTTGTACAAAGTCCACTTCTGGATGCTCTGTTAAAATTTCATCTAATAAATCTGCTGTATCATGGAATGAAAAACCTATTTGCTTGATTTGGCCTATTGCTTTCTTCTGCTGTATAAAAGCAAAAGCATCCATTTTCTTTGCAATTTCATAGTGGGAAACACCTAAATTATGAAGCATGTAATAATCAAAATACTCTACTCCACATTTTTCTAGCTGTTCACTAAAGATCCTTTCCATATCTTCTTTCTGACGTAAAAACATAGTTGGCATCTTTGTTGCTATTGTAAAGGATGCTCTGTCATGACGCTTAACTAATACTTCACGTAGTGCAATCTCACTTTTGAAGTTATGATACATATAGGCTGTATCAAAATAAGTAAAGCCTCTTTCTAGAAAAGTATCCACCATTTGACTGAGCATCTCATAATCAATGCTATTTTGATCTTCTTTATTGGTTAATGGCAGACGCATAAATCCAAAGCCTAATTTTTTCTGTTCCATTCTACTTCATCCCCCTTGATTATTGTAATAGAATTACTTTTTCTACCTTTATTAGCCTAGCACTTCGAGTACGCTCTAAGTCAATACCCTATGACAATGCTCCATTACACTGTAACTTTCAAAATACATTTCCTCTAAAGGAATCCATTTACTTAAGAACTGCTCTAACATCTTCTCCCCATTTCTATGTAAGATTCTACTTTTCTGCTCCTTCTTATTGATATCTAAAAAGAGTTTCATATCATAAGCTACTTGAATTTCTGGATGTGTAGCATAAGTCCCTTCTACAATCATAACTTTTTTACTTTCTACTTCCTGCCAAGTATCGAGCTGCATTTTCTTACAATTAAACCTTTGGTATTTAAAAGCATGCCCTATTGTAAGCTGACTTCCTACTTCTTCATTAAACCTTTCATAATGTACATTACCACCAGGCGTAGCATAACGCTCTTTTGTTCTTAATTCCAAAGGTAAAAAGAAATCATCCATATGGATAACTGCCCCATCAAAGTATTCTTGAAGTAAATTGGCTAAAGTTGTTTTGCCTGCTGCTGCTCTGCCATCTATGGCTAAAATGCATTTATCCTTTTCTTTAATACACGCTTCTATCTTCAAGATAACCTCATTCTGCATCTTTCTATTTCCTTCCTATGTACTGTGTATTTTACCCTACCTTTATTTCTTGCTCATTTGCTTTTAGAACTGCCCCTGCTTTTTGACAAGCCATTACAAGGATTGGAATAATTAAAATATGGCATATAATCCCCGGAATAGCTGTAATAAAAGCACCGGATAGGAACATTTGGAAAGAGAATTCAATGCCAAAAGCCAAAGCCATTATAAATCTTGCAATTCCCCAAACTACTCGCCCAACTAGCATAGCACTTATTAGTGAAATATAAATATTAATCGCCTTTTTAGGCAATGCACGGTAAATCACACCTGAAGCCATACCATAAGCTGCGAGTTCAAAGGCCATAGCAATTCCTATTGGAAAGATAGGCGGCATTCCAAATAGCATAAATCGAAGTATAGGCGCTATAAAACCTATTAGAGCTCCATAAATTCCTCCACATAACATACCGCATAGTAAAACAGGAATATGCATTGGACTTAGTGCATTACCTATCTGAGGAATTTGCCCTGTCAAAAAGGGTAGTAGCATACATAATGTAAGGCATATACCTGCTATACATAATTTTTTCGTTCTCATCCTTATCCCCTCCTCATGAACTTTTTTAAGAATGTTTTAATCTTATTCAGCATAACACTTAAAGTTTACTCTAAGTCAAGTGTATAAGTATAATTATGTATTTTAGAACAAAAAAAGTTATGAAACACTAAAGATCTCCATCTTAACACGATCTGCAACAAATATTTTTTACACTTCTTATTTCATTTCACTTAGCTTCTCAATAAAAAAAAGCACTAAAACCTTAATTGTTTTAATGCTTTTATTTTCTTATTCGCTTTTTATTAATCTACTTTTAAAACCCCTTTACCTATTCCTAACCTTTTCCCTTGCTTTAAATAAGTAGCTGCTACTTTCTGCAAAGTTGTATCTTGTGCATAGAAATTCGGATTAGACTTAACCTCTCCAAAGATTCTTTCCTCAGCTTGCATACATAAATCATCTACCTCATAGATATAGTAATCCTTCTGAAATTGAACGATATTAGAGCTTGCAGGAAGAAGCGCCTCATAAACTGGATTAAGAAGCCAAGAAGAACATATACAATTCATGTTGCCATCCTTAAAAAATTGCTTGGCCATCTTATAGGATGCCTTACACTTATCATGATCTAATGCTTCCCCTGCTGGTATATGTACATTAAGAACCTTTTCTCCTTTTTCTAGTTTGTACGCCTCACAAACTATGGCTTCTCCAAGTGTTATAGGCTGAAACTGTAAGCGCCCTAATTTAAAGATTTTAAGCTGTACATGATGAATAAGCCAGCCATATTCATCAATCCCCCATATGCCAAATTTCTTATAACAATCATCACTCCAAATGACTAAGTCCATCATCGTATCATAATAAATCTCATCATCAATGCCCTCTTCTTTGTACTTGTCATAAGCCCTAGCTGCTAACACCATATACACATAGGCAAATACTTCTCTATAATCTAGCTTATCATATAAAGCTTGTTGTTTAACTGCTTTAAAAAACTGCTCATGACTTTTAGTACTACAAATTGTTTCAAGGCTAAGCTTACTTTCTTCCACACGCTCTAAGCAAGCTATCCCCCTCTCATTTATCTGTAAATGCTTTGCCAGTTCTCTCCAATTCATAACCTTTCCCCTCACCCTCGTTTACTCAAACTTATTCCTATTTAATAGCTTAAAATTTTAAACTTTTACTGTAATTTCATTATATCTTGTCCAAGTAATTTTTTCATCTAAAACGTAGAATAAAAAATACTTTATTCATCTTTAATTTGTAAGACATTCCAACGTACTAAGCTTGTTACACCGAATACAAAGAGGGCTGCAAACCAAATAATCCATTCTATATGACCTACCAAGTTCTCAATTAACTCCCCAAATAGGATTTGTCCTAGTGGAATACATAAAGTAGCAAAGGCTGAGCCAAAGGCTAAAATTTTACCTAACATAGAACCTTCTACTTCATGATATAAATAAGCTGCGCTCAGCACATTGGCAATGCCTAGTACGCCCATAATGACCATTCCAAACAGTGTAAAGATCATAACACTAAAAAGAGCTGACCCCTTACCTAATTGGAATAACCATACTGAACCGCCCATCATAAGCATTGCTAAAGATGTCATATAAAGTAACCTATGCACACGCTTAATATGGAAACGGTTAGGCTTCCATGTAATAATAGCCCCACCCATAATCATACCAAGTGCAATCATACCTTCTGCTATTCCATAAACCTCTGCAGATAGCCCAAACGTAACCTTAATTAAATAAGGTGCTACTATACTAAATACAGGTACTAAAAACAAATTATAGAATCCAGAGAATAAAAGCATACGTAAAACAATAGGATTTTTATATCTTAAATACTGATAACTTTCTTTCATATCTGTTAAAAAGACCTGTTTAAAAGATTCTTTTTGCTCTCCCCTGGTATGTAGAATGTCTAAAAATAATTCCATTATTGCCGAGAATAAAAAGCTTATCATATTTAAAAGAATGACGCCTGTAATGCCAAAGAGTCCATATAACATCCCTGCAAAAATCGGTCCTAAGAAATTGCTTAAAGAAGCAACTTGCTGAATAATTGCATTAGCCTTTACCAAATGCTCATCTGCAACAAGAATAGGAATACAAGTATTGACTACAGGCTGATAAATAGTAGAAAGGGTAGATAATAAAATCATGACAAGGGCTATAATGACCACATGATCTTTCCCTTGCAGTACAATTCCTGCATAGAAGACTAAGAGTAGCCCACTTATAAGATCTAAAGCAACCATAAGCTTTTTCTTATTGCCACGGTCCGCTAAAATCCCCGCTATAGGTGAAATGAGTACAATAGGAATCATAGAGATTGCTAAAATAGATGCAAAAATACTCGCTGATCCCGTTAAATCCAGTAGATACAAGGACAAAGCAAAGCGCTGAATAGAGCTTCCAAATAGGGATATAATCTGCCCAAGTACTAATATATTAAAATTTTTATGATAAAGCTTACTTTGCATACTCATTCCTTTCCTTTGAATCCTCTCGTCCAATATTAAAATCAACACAAATTGGATAACTGTTTGTTTCATCTAACTGCAATTTGGCATCAATGCCATAAAGTTTTTGTAGATTTTCTTTCGTAATCACCTCTAAAGGTTCCCCTTTAAAAATAACTTCACCTTCTTTAACACCAATAAGATAGTCCGCAAATTTCGTAGCATTATTCAGTTCGTGTAAGACCATAATAATCGTACGATTTTGTTCTTTGTTGAGTTTCTGTAGTAACAAGAGAATTTCTAACTGATGTGCCATATCCAAATAAGTCGTAGGCTCGTCTAATACTAAAATTTCTGTTTCCTGCGCTAAGGCCATAGCAATCCATGCACGTTGTCTTTGTCCACCTGATAAACTGTCCACTGGGCGATTGGCGAACTCAATAATACCGGTATCTTCCATAGCCTTTTGTACTTTATCTATATCTTCTTGCTTTAAGCCCCCCATAGCACTTTGATAAGGAAATCTGCCATAAGAAACTAATTCTTTAACAAGAAGCCCTGAAGGAACAGTAGGACTTTGCGGCAACACAGCCATTTTTTTTGCAATATCTTTTGGCGCCTGCTCTTTAATACTTACACCATTTAATCGGATTTCTCCTTTTTTAGGTGTAATAATACGTGCAATGGTTTTGAGTAAAGTAGATTTTCCGCAACCATTTGACCCAATAATCATTGTAATTTTTCCCTTAGGAATTTCTAAGTTCATATTTTTTATAATATATCTTTGTTCATAAGCGACATCTAAGTCTTTTATATTAATGGCTTCCATTTGTTCCTCCAAACCTCTTATTCTTTTAACATTAAATAAATAAAATAAGGTACTCCAACAATTGCTAGTGTAATGCCAACTGGAATTTCAATAGGTGAAAAAACATTTCTTGAAATTGAGTCTGCAAATACAATAAGGATACAACTGATAAGGGCTGCCATAGGTATTTGTCTTCTATGAATAGGACCTACTAAACGTTTTGCAATATGTGGACCTAATAAGCCAAGAAAAGCAATATTACCGGCTACAGAGGTTGCAAGTGCTGCTAATGCAATGGCATAGAAAAATAGAATCTTTCTTTCTTTTTCTACACATACACCTAATCCTATTGCAATTTCATCTCCTAAATCCAGCACATCTAGTATTTTGTTCTTCCAGATGACTAGCCCTAAAAAGAGAAGGATAAGTGGCATAACTAAGAAGAAAAATTTCCAACTGCTTCCCCATAAGCTTCCACTAATCCAAGTAAGCACCTGATTGTAGTCTCCTTTTGACATATTCAGCTGGTATAAGGAGATGACAGCATTAATCCCAACATTTACACCAATCCCTGTTAAAATAAGCTTAGTGGGTGATATCCCTTTTTTATAGCTTAGTCTATAAATAAGTCCTCCACTTAAAAATGCCCCTAAAATAGCTACAATGGGCATAACAAATAAGGCAAAATCTCCAATACGATCATAATAAGTTGTTTGCCCATAAGATATTAAAAAGACAACAGCTATTGCTGCCCCTGCATTAATCCCAATCATACCAGGCTCTGCAAGCTCATTGCGTGTCACACTTTGCAAAATGCAGCCTGAAGTAGATAAGGCAATCGCTACAACCATTGCCACTGCTATTCGAGGTAAACGAATATCCCATATGGTTGTTTGCTGAAGTCTTGATCCTGCTCCAACTAACGTTTTAACAACATCTTCAAAAGCTATATTGTAACTTCCCCAGCTAATCGCTAAGAAAAAGATACCTATAAAAAGAAGACTAGTAATGATAGTCGCCATAACTACACGTTTTTTCATTTCTAACTCTCCTTTCTAACCATCCATATAAATAAAGGTACGCCAACGATAGAAGTAAAGAGTCCAATAGGTGTTTCATACGGCTGATTAACTAATCGAGCCAATACGTCTGCCCAAATGACAAGGGTTGCCCCACATAAGAAAGAGATCGGCATAATGATGCGGTAATCTTGCCCAACTATTTTTCTTACAATATGGGGTACGATTAAGCCAACAAACGCTATGTTTCCCGCTACAGCTACACATACTGCACACATTGGAATAATCAGCAGTAAAGTATACATACGAATTTTAACGGGATTTTCTCCAAGACCTATACAAACATCTTCTCCTAAGTTAACGATATTAATTTTAGGCGATAAAAAGAGTGCTATCAGTGTTGTCAGTCCACCTACTATAACCACTAATTTTACACTCTCCCAAGTCACTGCACGAAAACCTCCTGATAGCCAAAAGGCTAAGTTTTGTGATTTATTCGTAAGCAGTGCAATAATCGTTGCCATAGAAATAAAGAAAGTACTTAATGCCGTTCCTGCTAATAATAAACGTGAAATATTCATATTTCTAGCACTTTTCATACTAAACCCAAGTACTAATAAACCACTTACTATGGCACCTAAAAAGGCTGCCGCAGTATTGCCAAATAATCCATATAAAGATGAACTTGCACCTACTAAAGCTATAGCAAATGTAGCCCCTTGCGTAATACCCATTAATGAAGGTTCTGCTACTGGGTTTCTTGTAACCCCCTGCATCATAGCCCCAGTAATACCAAGAATACCGCCTACAAAGGCGGTACTAATCACTCTTGGTATACGAACATCTCGGACTAATTGCATTTCTAAAATATCTTCATAATGAAAGATGCTGTCCCAAACAACTTGTAAGGGAATACGCTTAGCACCAAAGCTAATTGCAATAACTAGCCCGATTACTGCAATTATGCTACACGTACTAACAAGAAAAAAGGTTTTCTTATTCATGCATACCTGCTAATAAAGCTTCTATTTCTTCTACAAATACTAATCTTCCGATTGGGCTATAACCTTGATTAAAGTATGGACTTGCTGGTAATGTTATGACATTTCCATTTTTTACAGCTTCTGTTCCGTTCCAAATACTGCTTGCTGTTAAAGCAGCTAAGTCTTCATCTGTTGCAATAGCAAAGATATAATCTGCATTAATTTCTGCTAAGCCTTCAAATGTTACAACTGGTAAGCTAACATTTTCTTGCTGTGGCATTCCTTCTGGTTTTGCTAAGCCCATATCATCATAAAAGATTGTCCCAAGGCCAGCACCATCAAAGATAAATAAGCTACCACCACTTGCTAAGAAAGATAAATAAGAACTTTCTTCACCATATGTTTCTTTAATACTTGCACCAACTTCTTTGGCTTTTGCTAAGTAAGTATCAATCCACTCCGTTGCTTTCTCTTCTTCACCAAAGATTGTAGCTACGTGCATAAAATCTTCTTTCCAGTCCATTTGTTTCATTTCCACCATAACGACTGGAGCAATTTTTGATAATTGATCGTACATTTTTTCTTGTACTGTAGAGATAACAATTAAATCTGGTTCTAATGCAATAATGGCTTCTACATCCATTTCAGCTAACATGCTGTAACCTAAAATTTGTGCATGTCCAAGTACATCTTCTAAATAAGATGGGAATTTTGTATAATCATAACCATCACTATTGGCTGTTCCAATAACGTCATAGCCTAAAATAGATAAAATATCACTTGCTCCACTAATATCTACAATACGTTCTGGATGCATAGGAATTTCCACTTCTCCTTTTACATCTTTTACTACGCGTGTTTCTTTTGCTTCTTGTCCTTCATTGGCACTTTGTTGTCCTGCTTGGTTATTATTGCCGCAACCTACAAGGCTAAAAACTAATACAAAGATGCTCATTACAAGTAAAATATACTTTTTCATCTTATATCTCCTTTTCGTCTACATCGTTCTCTTCGACTCATTTTGGTTAGTTGTAACTAACAGATAGTTGGATTATACATAGCCCCCTCCACTCAAACAAGCTTTTCATCTCTTTTCATTATTTTATCATCCGATTGCATTATCTCCTTTTAGACAGCCTTGCTTTTTGAGAAACAATCTCGTATACTTTTTCTATATTTTTTATCATGGAGGAAATACTATGTATAAACTTGTTAAATCTTCTAAATCCTTTCGTGAAACTGTCCTACAAGCCTTAACATTTCTTCCTCATAAGCAAAACCATTCTATTCTTTATAAAAATCCACAACATCCTGAAAATGGATATTTTCTATTTTATGAACGTCCTGGCTATTATTCTTTTGGTATTGCAGATTATACAGTCCCTCACTCTTTTAAGCTGGCTTTTGATAATCCAGAACATTTAATCCGCTTTGGAACAGTTTATGAAGGTACTACCAATTTCAAACTTGAAAATCAGCCTACAGGTTCCTTTACACCTTCTTCTTTTTTTGTCATCGAAAAAAACCTTAAAGGGAAACAAACTTGGACGAAAGGTCAGCACTTTCATGGTGCAGAATTCACTATACATGATACGTATTTTGAGGATATTATTAAAAAGAGCTTGAATGCGGATTTTAGCTTTGAAAACTTTACACCCAATTTTACCTATCGTTATCTTCCTATAGAGATCGTTACCCTTTTAGAAAAGATGCAGTCTCTTGCTAAACAAAATACCCTTAATCCGCTTCTCTTAGAAAGCTATCTCCTTCAATGTATAGGAATTCTTATGGAAACCCTACAAGCATCTCCTGAACATGCCTTTACCAAACAACTTTATTACGGCAAAGTACCTGTTGGTAAAAATAAGTATTTACATTTCAATGCTCAGGATATTCGTGCTATTCAAAAAGCCCATACAATCCTTATAGAAAACCTTCAATCTCCGCCTACTATTGAACACTTAAGTGAATTAGTGCTTTTAAATCCTCAAAAGTTGAAGGCAGGCTTTTCATACTATTATCATCTGCCTATTGGACAGTTTATAACTTCTATGCGCATGTCCCTTGCTGCTCATCTTCTTTGCACAACAGATGAAAGTATAGCCGAAATTGCTCGTAAAGTTGGTTACCCTTATACCAGTAACTTTATTAAAAGATTTCGTGAAACATATCACTGCACGCCTCTTGAATATCGCCACTCCTCAGCGTTTGAAAAATAATATGCACCATGCTATACTTTATTTTAATGAGTAACCTATTTCTATTTTCTAGACAACAAAAGGAGTCATTATGAGTCTAAATGAATCAGCTGAAAACTATTTAGAAACCATTCTCATATTAAGTCAAAAGCTTCCTGTTGTACGTTCCGTTGACATCGCAAATGAATTAAACTTCAAAAAATCAAGCGTTAGTACGGCTATGAAAAATCTACGTGAAAATCATTATATTACGGTCACTGAAGCCGGATTTATCTACTTAACCGATACAGGCAAAGAAGTGGCTGAAATGATTTATGAAAGACATAAGATTTTATCCTCTTGGCTAAAACAGCTTGGTGTAAGTGAAGAAATCGCACTAGAAGATGCATGTAAAATTGAACATGTTATAAGTAAGGAAAGTTTTGAAGCTATTAAAAAATTAATTGCTATAAAAAAAAGCTGAGTTCTTTAGAACTCAGCTTTTTTATGATCTACATATTTTACCCAGTATTCTTCTAATGTCTCTATTCCTTGTTCTTTCATCTCAGTAGCTATTGGGATTCCAACATATGTAATATGCCATGGTTCATATATATACCCTGTTATATCTTCATGATCTTTAGGATAACGTACAATAAAACCATATTTATAAGCATTTTCAGCTACCCATTTTGCTTCTTTAGTATGTTCAAATTCATCCATTGTACGGTAGATATTATCTAAATCAATGGTCCTACCTGTATGATGTTCACTAAATCCTGCTCTGGCACTATAAGTATCTACAACCTCTTCAGGATCTTGTCTAAGATAACGATTATACACATCGATCTGGTAAGCTATACTGCGATATGCCGATACTCCTCTTATAGAATATCCCTCAGCTTTTGCATCACGTACCATCTGTTCATAGGCCTCTTTAGTAGCCGGGGTTACAAGTGGCCCGGAACTTAATGGCACTAACTCTTTTGGCTCAAAATCAAGAGGCAACTTATGATATTTATTAACGAGAATAATCTCTTCTTCTGTATCCGTAATTTCTGTTACTCCTGTATAATGAGGCTGATCAACACCTGCATTTACTTGCCACACTACCTCCTCATATGGAAGCTTTGGATAACGCTCGGCATAGGCTAAATAGCGTTCTTCTTTATCCGCTTCATAATAGTATAAAGTTGGCTCTACATCCGCATTCTCATCTGCATTTTCATTTGTATTTTCATCGCTATACGCCTCCTCGCTTATGCCTTCCTCTTGCTTTTCATTTATGGGCTCATCTTTATTCTTATCATTATCTAGCATTTCAGTTTCATTTTTATATTCATTAAAAGGCTTATCTTCTAATGTACTACTATAAATTGTTACAATCATTCCAGTGCTTAGTATAACTAAACTGGTTCCTACTATATACTTTCTTATCTTCTTACGGTATCTTTTTTTAGCTTTTTTATTCATCTCAACCCTCCTATGCTAATCTAGCTGACATAGGATACATGTATGGTGTATGCATCACTTTCATCCCCTATAGCTAGCTCCTACAAGTAAATTTTTAGTCATCTTCTCTATACCTTTATGGTATCTTATCACGCGTACTTTATCAACCTCTAAACTACATGAACTGACATTTATCTACAATAAAAATAAAATTTGAATATCCGTTTCCTTAAACTTAAGGGCTATGCCTCGTCATTTATACGAGGCATAGCCCTTTTAATCTTCTTGAACTAAGTTTTCCATCTGCTGTTTAAGTTCTGGTGATAAGGCATCTGCTAAATAATTACGCTCTACCACTTGTTTATCTTGATAGGCCTGCATTACTCTTTCATTAGCTCTTTCAATTTCTTCCTTTAACTCTCGAGCGGATAGCAACGCACATCCCGCTCCTCTGATGATAATTTGCTCCAATCCATCTGATGTTGCTACTGTTACATCATACTTAGCCTGATGATCATGTACAAATTTTTCAATATAATGGTCTGCCGTTTGTGCTTCTTTGGTATAGACCATATGAATGTTTTGATAATCCAGGATTTCGGCACGGTTACCTTGCACACGATAGGCATCAAATACAACAATGATTTGACACTTTTTTATTCCTTGGTAATTGGTAAGGCACTCGAGTAATTGAATTCTAGCACCATCCATATTATCCTGTGCCAGATCTCTAAGCTCAGGCCATGCAAAGATAATATTATACCCATCTACAAGAAGATACTCTTCTTTGGAACCTCTCGGTCTACTTGTATAAGTAACAGGTTCAAAATAAGCCTGGCGTCCTGCCTTACGTTTTTTCCAAACTGATTTTTCTCCTTGGTTAGCATAAAAAGTTTTATTGAGTATTTGGTCAATCTCTTCTAAACCAATCCACTCTTCTTCTACAAATGTCTCTTGGTTCTTCTCTACTTGCTGTAAGGCTTCTTTTTCATCCTTCAAGTAACTCTCAATATGCATATAATCTTTTACTTCATTCCATGTAACTAAGAAGCCAGCCCCATGCGCACAAAATACAGAGCCTGTTGGATTTTCTATGTCTCTTTCAGAATCATAGCCTATACGCTCTATAACTTCATCTGCATTATGACAAGGTTCATACCCCTTTAAACTACAAAATAGTCTGCCGTGTCCCTTAGTATAAGCAATAACCTCTTTTTGATAGTTTCTCATGGTTACAACAGGTGCACTGCCTACAAGAACTGCCGTTTCACCATCTGTCTGAGAGATTTCACATGTTCCTTGCATTTTCTCAATATCTGTCATAGCACGCCCTACCATTTTTTCAGGGAGCTCTAATTGGAAAGCATAATAAGGCTCTAACAATACAGATTTTGCCTGCTTTAGTCCCTGTCTCACTGCACGGTAAGTCGCCTCTCTAAAGTCACCGCCTTCTGTGTGCTTTTTATGTGCGCGTCCTGCTACTAAAGTGATCGTCATATCTGTAATGACAGATCCTGTAAGGACACCCTTATGGTCTTTCTCCTCTAAATGGGATAGCACAAGTCTTTGCCAGTTTCTTTCTAATTCGTCTTCACTACAGCTTGATGCAAACTGCACGCCGCTTCCTCTCTCTCCAGGTTCTAATAATAAATGCACCTCTGCATAATGTCTTAAAGGTTCAAAGTGGCCCACGCCTTCTACTACATTTGCAATGGTTTCTCTATACAGAATTCTTCCTGAGTCAAAGGCTACACGCACGCCAAAGCGCTCCTCTATAAGACTCTGTAAAATTTCAATTTGAACTTCCCCCATAATCTGTGCCTGAATTTCCTGAAGCTCCTCATTCCATACAATATGAAGTTCTGGTGATTCTTCTTCAAGCTGACGTAATTTAGGGAGCATAACTCTTGGGTCACAGCCTTCCGGCAGTAAAATTTGATAAGAAAGTACAGGTTCTAGGAGGGGAGTGCTTGAAGCTTCTTCTATCCCTAAGCCTTCTCCTGGCCTAGTTTGACTAAGTCCTGTTACGGCGCATATAGCCCCTGCCTCTACCTCATTCACTGCTTCAAATTTTTGCCCTGAATAGATACGAATCTGATTTACTTTCTCTTCCCAATCCCGATTAACTAAAGCCTCTTTAACTTTAAGACTTCCACCTGTAATCTTCATATAAGTTAGGCGATTGCCTTGCTCATCTCTTACGATCTTAAATACCTTTGCACCAAATGCCTCATCATAAGAAGGTATCTGCGCATACTTTACAATGCCTTGCATAAACGCTTCTACACCCTCTAATTTTAATGCTGAACCAAAGAAACATGGGAATACTTTACGCTCTTTAATCCCTTTTGCAATTTGCACAGTATGAATCTCTCCCGTTTCTAGATAGCTTTCCATAAGCTCTTCATCACACATGGCCAGCTGGTCATAAAAGTCCTCGCTCTCCTCTTGTCCAAATTCAATACAACCATCATTTAAACGTTTTTTTAATTCTTCTAGTAATTTTTCCTTATCCGTTCCTGGTTGATCCATCTTGTTAACAAATAGAAAAACAGGTATTTGATATAGAGCTAGTAATCGCCATAGTGTCTGTGTATGCCCTTGCACACCATCTGCACCACTAATAACCAAAATGGCATAATCTAATACTTGAAGTGTTCTCTCCATTTCAGCCGAAAAATCTACATGTCCAGGGGTATCTAACAAGGTTATCTGAGTATCCTCTACCGTTAGCATAGCCTGTTTAGAAAAGATGGTAATCCCCCTTGCCCTTTCTAACTCATAAGTATCTAGATAAGCATCCTTATTGTCTACCCTACCTAACTTTCGAATTTTACCGCTCAAATAAAGCATACTCTCGGATAAGGTAGTCTTACCCGAGTCTACGTGTGCTAATATTCCAATGACTAATTTTTTCATACGTTATTTCAAATCCTTCACTATTGTTGTCTATGATTAAATCCTAACTGTCTTAGGTCTATCCATTAAATCTCTTATTCTTATCATACCAGTAAGCTTAGATTATGACAATTCGTCTCCCTTAACTCCTCGTGGCTTTATTTATTCTATACGTTAAATAAGTTTATACACTTATGCTATCTCTGTCAAAATAAAACAGCTTAAAGCAATCCTACTTTAAGCTGTTTATTCTCTATTATGAAATGAATAAAATACTTTAAATGAAAGGAAACTTATACGCTTTAGGCATTATTTCCTGAACATTTAGCAGCATCAATAGCAAGTACAATCATAAGACACATTAAGGCATTTTCAGGCTGAGCCACTTCAATGGTATAGGTATCGGTAAAATTGAAAAGCTGTTTTGAAACCCATGCGATAGCAGAGCCACTCTCTGTTATTTCATAATCCCAATCAAAAAAATCACCTGTTACTTCCCATCCCTTATAATCTAAGGAAAAAGAAGGTTTAAAAAAGGTAAACTCCTTTTTGATATCTCCTACATAATGATCTCCTAAGTATATACGAAATCTTGGCATCCAAGTAAATACCTCTTCCTTCAAGGTGGCAATATGTTCTTCTTTGGCATTATAGACTTCTAGACAATGTCCCCATGCCATCTTTCCTTTAACTGTATATAAGACACTTCCATCTTCCCCATAAATATCATAACTATCAAACCATGAGAAAAAACGTTGTTTAAAAAGCATTTTCATATTCGCCCCCTCCTTTCTTATACTACTCTTTTATTTATTAGGCTCTGTTAGACAATATTAATGATACAACATGCAAAAGTAGCCTTCCCCCTCAAAATGTGTAAAGGGGTAGGACCACTTCGCGTAAAGAAATAACTACTTGGTTAATTTTACATTTTTAAATTCTTTGTAAAACAAGTAAATGAGAGTATATCTTGGTATTATTCCCACCAAGGTCCCAACGGTATATACCCACACACATATTAGGTTTATGACTCCTTTTGTTGAGAGAAAGCCCATCATACCAACACCACTTACAACCGACACCACAAAAAGAATTTTGAACCACTTACGAATACGGTTTAGAGTGAGGTTACAATCTTCCCCATGGTCAATTCTTGCCTTCTCTACTATTTTAACTGCCATGAATATTCCCCATAGAAGAGATCCCCCTACTAATAGCGGCTGTAGCTCCAAAGGAATAGCATAGGGCTCAACTATTGGAAATAGGTAATTAAATAAGTATACTCCTGTTAAAATCCAAAGTGACCCTATCAAATTTTTGTCTTTGATTTTTAACTCTCTTAGAGATAATAGTAAGAGTAATGAACCTATAAAATTAGGCGTTAGCTCAATAATGTGTCCCCCTATGTTTATTGGCCCTGCAAGTAAAATGAGTATTACTCCTAATAAAACTTTCCTCATGACACTCTCCTTTTTATAAGTAATATGACTAAGCACTAATCTCATTGGCTGTTAAAAATATGTATTATTATATAAAGTATAGCACAATTATATATATTTGTAGGTATATTTCAGATTACATTTAAATTACTTATAGAAGAGTAGCTTGGCGTTGTTTATAGGTCTCAATACGTGTATCTACACAAGGTACATGAGAATGGACTAGAATTTTCTTGCCTTGAATAACACATCCTTCTCAGCACTTTTACGGATACTCATGCCAAGGAAAAAAGGGCTAAATCATTGAATGGCCTATTACAATCCTTCCACTTATAGCGCTACTACCATTAGACTTCCCATTTTTAACAACAATAAGAGAGCCGCAGTGGATGCATATATGCCCTCCCTTAAAACGGCTCTCCTTGAACTCTGTATGAATATTCTTAGGCCTGAAATTAAGAGATATTACCTCTCCCATCCAAGCAAATAACGCTTTAAATTATTCTTCTGGTAGTGTACTAACATAATTTCTAGGTCAGCTAAGGTATTCATACAGGCCTCCGTAAATAGTTTAATATCTAGATTATACCAAGTCGCTGTTTTGCCTCAGGCAAGACCTTGAAAAATGCAGTATAAAAGTCTTCTCCCTCTTTTACTTCTATACGATAAAAGGTGTCTAGTATATACTTATTCATTTCTTCTAATTCTGCTTCATCATATACAAACTTCATTCTAAACCTAAGGGCTTTTAATAATTTGTACCATGCCAAAATAAAAGTCTTATTTTCATCATAATTGACAATGCCAATCCATTCCCTCACTTTTACTTCTTTTAAGTCTGGCATAACACATGTTCCTACTTGTAAGAAATATTTAAAATCATCATTTTCATAAACTCTACCAAGTGGAAACAGTCTACAAATATTTGGGCGATGTCCGTGTATACTACATCTCCCTAATTCATTTAAAAAGCTACAATGCTCTGTCTCTCCCTCCATCTTGAGATAAGGTAACAGCATCTTATTGTTTTTTTGAAGTGCTAGTTTATTGCCTAATAGCTCATCAAAGGATATTTTAAGATGATTTACTATTTCATAAGCATCAAAGGGTGTCAATTCCACTAAATCTCCTACTCGATGACAGCACGTATAACACCCGTTACATCCACATGTATCTGCTTTTACATAGTCTTCTATATCATATAGTTTACCGTCTGAAATGCCTTCTAACGTTTTTAGTGTTCTCATATTTTTTCCTTTCTTGATCTTCGTCTTACACCAATTATAATGCAAAACCCTATACGATTTCTACAACTTCATATTCTATTTATTTTATTTCTACATCCTATACCTGCTTTATTTAAACATAGGTATAAATAATACTATAGCATCTAAAATTTGTATCCTAATCTTTCTCCTCTTTATCTATTTTCAAAAAAGATGACGCATTTTAGATACTCATCCGTATATAAAGAGTGTTAGGTAAATAAAGAACTATCATTTAGGGAGGAATACAAATGAAAAATCTTAGATACTGTCCAGAACTGAATACTATTACAGGAAGTGTTACAGCAAGCTTACTTATGTGCCAACTTGAGTATTGGTTTAACAAGAAAGGAAATAAACCTTTTTATAAGTTTCTAGGACCATGTGAAGATGAACACTATCATACAGGTGATAGCTGGACAGAGGAATTAGGTTTTACAAAGGCTGAGTTTCGTACAGCTTTTAGTAAGATTGGTATAGCTTATAAATCTAAAACTGCTTATAAGGCAAGTAGCGACCCCTTTGAAGGTAAACTCTACCTCTCCTACTATGATCGCTCGAAAAATCTCACCTACTATATGCGTAACCACACTCTAGTTAATAGACTTCTAGAAAATCAAGATTGTGCACTTCCATATTTCAAAGACTACAATTCTTCAAAAATTACTCATAATACTTATTCTAATCTAGACTTAACATGCTCTTTTGCCGATTCCGCTTATGATGAAAACCATGACTCTACTCCTGTACATACATCTTCTCATACTCACTCATTAACTAACCTCTTTCCTTGCCCCCTTACCCCTTATGATAAAATTATAGACCTCTTTCACAAATGCTGCCCGAGTCTAAGCCCCATCACTCGCCTAAATAACGCCTGTAAACTTAAATTAGATCAGCTCTATCACAAGCTTACTCAAAAAAGTGAAGATGCACTTGCTCTAATTGAGAAAGCCTTTACCTTAGTCGAGGCTTCCGACTTTCTCTGTGGGCGCGCTGGTAAAAGGACTTGGAAAGCAGCCTTTGGTTGGATTATCCGTCTCGATAAGTTTTTTAGCATCTTAGATGGTAGGTATGCCCCCTTCTCCCCCAAGGCCACTTCCTATACGTCTGCTTCTGTATTACCATCACCTTATACAGCACCTCCTAAACCCACCTCTAACTTTATGCGTATGTACACCCATGATTTTAATATCAAAGAATTAGAAGCTCGGGAACAAGCTTACATTGAATCGCGTTATGGGCTTTCTTAATTTTTTACGATTTTGCGACGCATTTCCACTTCTCGTCCGTATATATATAAGTGTAAGGGCTGAAACACATCCTAGGCAAGTTTCCCCCCTACACCTTGTAAGCCATCTGAAAAAAGATTAGTCCCCCCTTCTAACCTTTAGCTATTTGACTTACACCAACTTTGCAATGGGTAATGTGGCAATGCTCTTGCAAAGGGCATCATCTCTACATAAGTCCACAAGGATTTGCCTGTTTGGCATGAAACTTCATAAGGCTTACCAGCCGCTCGTTCATAGGTTCTATGTGCTAACCCTTTATGCTCTACGTGATACATGCAGTAGCATCCCTTTCACTTCAAGCTGCCAGGTATGCCCACTTAGCCCCTATCAACCTCGCTTAAGAGATGCCTTGTACCCTTTCATTCCACTCGTCATGCCTTATGGTACCTATGTTTTGCCACCAAAAGAAGCTAGCACATAGTCATCATTTTAAGGGGGGATGGCTTTGTGCTAGCTTTTGTTGTTTTTTATTTTTTAGGTTATTATCATCAAGGGTTCTCCTGTCACCTAGTAGTCCGTACAGTGTTTAAACCATGTCTCTTTTATTAAACACCATTCTTAGTGGTGCAGGCAACTCTGAGCTTCTACTATCTTTTTCAATGGGCTCAAAACCACTTTTAAGGTATGCGTGAATGGCTGCAGCATTATCCTTTACAACATCAAGACTTATAGGCTTATCTGTATGGGCTTCTTTAAAAGAATTAAGAAGCATTTTTCCAATTCCTAAATTTTGATAATTTTTATCTACAGCTACATTCGATATATAATAGGAATGAGCAAAATCTTCTTTGATAATCTTTTGCCAGTAAACATCAAAAACTTCATCAAAATACTTTGGCAGCTCGATTCCTAATTTTGAAAAAGCTTGTTTATAAGCCTCTCTATCATCCAAATATTTATCTTCAATAAAGCAAAGCATCCCTACTATGTCTTTTTCGTATTGTGCCACAATTAAATTTTTAATACTAATATTTATTGTATGCGCCCATATAAGTTCCTGTAAAATCTGAAAGGCACAATTTTCATCACCAAACATGGCTCCATAAATGTTCCGATCAGAGGAATAGATAAGCTTTACAATTTGTTTTATATCATCTGATTCTATTGCTTTTCTAATGACTATTTTATTTTTATCAACCATAATCTTCTCCTTATTCATTGTTTATGTTAAAGCCATACAAATAAACATCCAGTTTACTTTCTTTATTTTCACGTAGAACGTTAACCCGTTTTTCTTTAAGACGCTGAAATCCCATATGCTCATAAAAACCATAATTACAGGTATGATCGGTATATAAGTATATTCTATTCGTATTATGCTCTGAATAATATGTGCTTAGTTTTGATAACAACGCTTTTCCTACACTCCTCCCTCGTACATCCTCTCTTACAGCAAATAAAGTTAAAACACCGTCAAAATCCTTTTTCATCCCTTTAATGAGTTCCCTATACGCTTTGTGAACTTCATTGTGCCCCATGCTTTTATGATTCTTTACAAAACAAAGTAAAAGAGTGTAATACATCAATTTGAGAGCATTTAATAGATTAGTTCCTTTAAACGTATCGTTCTTACTTGCCCCCATAATGATTCCTACTATTTTCCCTTTATGGACGGCAACCCTACTAAACTTCTGTTCTGAAAGGCAGGAACATAAATACATTTTTTTTACTTTTTCCAGCATTTTTTCATCTTCTACATAATCATGCAGACCAAAAGCATCGCTGATTAAATTTTGTACTTCATTATAATCAGATTTTTTTAATCTTCTATAAATAAATTCTTTCATAAAATCCCCCTTTATTTCGTTGGCACCCTATCAACCTACTTGACTTCATCCTGTATTTAACAATGCCTCTCATCATTCTTTATTGACCCTCAAGCCCCATAGAGACTCTTGATTGGATACATCGTTTGTTATAGCTCTGAAAAGCTCAAGCGTTTTCTTCTCATTATTATCTTCTTCAAATCCAGAGTGTGCACTAGTTTTTACAATGATTACATTTTTGTTAGGAGTGATGTATATCCATTGACCAAAAACACCAATTGCCATAAACTCATTCTGGTCACCTTCTGGTATCCACCATTGATATCCATACCCCAGCTCACTGTATGGTTTACCATCATGAGGGGCTTTTAAGTGAGGCGCATTTGTTGCTATAGAATCTTTAACCCAACTTTCGGGTATTATCTGTTTCCCCTCAAAAAGTCCATTATTCATATATAACTTGCCAAATCGCGCATAATCTCTCAAGGAAATATGAAGTCCACCATTTGCAAGTTCCTTATTATTACTAAGTGTCCAATAAGCATCCTTCTCTACGCCGATCTGGGACCATATTTTTTCTTGCATATAGTCACTTAAGCTATAACCTGTTGCATTTGAAACAATCTCTCCTAAAATATCTGTATTGATGCTTGAATAGGCTCTATATGTACCCGGCTCATGTGCAAGTCCAAATTTAACAATCGATTTCATTTTAGATATACCAAACATATTGGTCATAGAAATCTTACTCATATCAGTGGCCTCATCAAAATCAATCCCTGATGACATTTGCAAACAATCTTTTATTGTTATTTTTTCCATCTCCGTATTTCTAAATTCTTTAATATATTTAGCGACAGAATCATTTACATTTTCTATATAACCTTCATCTATTGCAATACCCACTAAAGCTGACACAAAAGATTTACATACAGAGTTTGAAGAAAAACGAGTGTTCTCGTCTGAACCTAAGTAGTATTTTTCATACGCTATTTTATTATTAGCAACGACAAGTAATCCAGATGTTTTAGTTTCTTTAAGAAACGCTTCAGTGCTTAAATCTTCTCCCCGGAAGTTAAATGTATCGATCAGTGGAACGAGATTATATTCAAACTTTGATACTTTTTCACCTTTTGATATTTTTGTTGAAGGCTGTATTTCATACATGGTTTGAAAACTATGTGCTAAATGCTCCTCCTTAAAGGCATTGATTGAGCGATAAATTAAAAGTATGGTATCTCCATAGGCTATTCCTATGGTAATAATGCCTACAACAACTATTGCAAGTCCAATTCTAAAATATTTCTTCATAGTATTCTCCTTTGATTCTTTTATTTTTTATGTTGTTTTTTCGCCTTGCTTAACCTATAATAATCCATGTTGTAACCACACAGTCAACGGTAAATTTTATACCTTAATAAGGGGGATATCTATGCATAAAAATGCTATTTCATCTGGTGAATTTGCAAAGCTGTGCAACACTTCAAAAGAAACATTAAGACACTATAAAGACATTGGACTTTTAACGCCTAGATACGAAGCTGAAAACGGCTATCAATACTATGATGCAGAGCAATTCTATGATTATTATGCTATTGCAATTTTCAAAAAAACTGGCACTTCACTAGCCAAAATTAAAGAATGTATGAGCCATCAAAATATCCCATCGATTCTCAAAACGTTGTCAGACCAGCAAGAAGCTTTAATAAAAGAAAAAAGAAAAATTGAACAGATGCAGTTTGTGGTAAAAAACGCTCTTCTTAATATGAGCATGGGCTTATATCACAATCCAACAGATTCAACACCACAAATTGACTTTTTTGATAAAGAACATCTGCTTGCTGTACCACATAATGAATTTTCTATTTCACAAGAAGATCAAGACGATGAAGATAGAATTTTGATTTCTGTACTTCGTAAATACAAAGAGATTTGTGATACTTATAACATACAAACCGATTATCAGTTAGGTGCCATTATGTCATTTGATAGTAAACGCATAACCCATCTGTATACTCGAGTTAATAAAACCTACAAAAACCCCTACTATCAACAAAAGCATGCCGGAAAATATCTGTATAGCATCCACAAAGGTAATTGGGATTTAAGCGCGACTTATGAGAAATTTTTTTCTTATATTAAGCAAAATCATATAAGAACCATCGGAGATATTTACGCTTATGATTTAGCAGGATTTATGATAAATGGTGTTGAAAATAATTCTATGACCATCATCTCTATACAAGTTGTTTGATTTTATTTCTCTATGTACTAGAATGCAATCAAAAATGCCAGCCTTCAAATGATGAAAGCTGGCTAATTTTTTATCTCTATATTCTTTGAGTGATTCATCAAGAAACCTATTTCTCTTATGCTCTGGTATTTACGTTTTAAATCATTTGTCACAAAAGGGAGTATATTACTCTTATGGCATACTGTTTTTTTATTGCTTAAAAGCTATTTACTTTACATACGTCATGGTATTATAATTGATAGGGTTGTAATACAACTTATTCTACATACTGTCCCCACGTAGAACAACTTAGGAGTAGATTATTTGTCTACTCCTATTTTTGTGCAAAAAATAAAGCTCGAACATAAACCCTACCTTCAAGGCATCTTTTATGTACTTCTATCTTTTATGTCATTGAATATATAGGGACTTCTGCTAAATACATTTGTCTTTTTGTTATAATTCATCTCTAGCAGATATCCTATAGTATTAATTTCTTTACAAAGTTCCTTACTTAGAGTATATTAAAGATTTTGTGTTAATTGGATATATTCATCTCTCGAAATCTCTTTTCGAGTACTCGTATCTAAATCATAAGCTATATATGTATTATTTTTATAGTAATACAGCTTATTCGTATTAAAATCATAATCATATATACGCGTGCTAATAGTTTCTATCGTTTTCATCTGTTCAGGATCAAAGATATGTACAAAGCCTTCATCTTGCGCATTTAAGCCACTAAAAATAATTTTATTCTGTGGGGTCCAATGGTGTGTTTCAAAACCATGTGTGGTATTAAGCTTATAACTTTTTCCTGTGCTAAAATCTCGTAAATAAAGGCTCTTATACTGATGATTATTATAGAAATTTATTTCATTCCAAATGCCCCAATTTAAATTAGGTGACCTCTCAAATTCAATCTTTTCCTCTTTAACTGGAGGCGTTATAATGTCTGTTCGTACATCTATCCTCTTGTCCGTATCAGAAAATTTTACAGAATAGCCAAACAGCTCACTTACAGCTCGTAATGGCACATACACCCTATTTTCATAAAAAAAAGGGGCTTCTCTCATAAAAAAGATTTCTTTACCTTTATATGCATTAATATCATCAATATTAAATTTCACATGCTCCACATTGTTTGAAATTTCAACAGAAGGATTGTTCCATTCTACATCCAAATCAAGTTCCCTAGATATTACCCCAATAGGAACAAAAGTTGTATTACGTAACGAAATTGGAGCCGCACCTCCTAATTTAACGCCATTCAGATAAAGATTAACTTCACCGGCAAAAATATTAATTTTCAAGCTCATTAACATAATAGCGCCTAATAAAATTCTTTTTTTTAACATGATGAATTAACATTTTAAGTGCAACATCTTCAAGATAATAAAAATAGCCCATACGGTTACGCTTATGTTAAAGTAAAATCACCACAAAATCACTTTAAGGACGTAAATATATGAGCTATAAACATATTACTACACATGAGCGTTGCTGTATAGCAAATTTTATTGAATTAGGTTGGAGTCTTAGAAAAATAGCCAATCATCTTGGTCGAAATGCTTCTACTATATCAAGAGAAATTTCACGTAATAGAATGAATGAGAAATATAATGCTGCCAATGCACAAGAAGCGTATATTATAAGAAGGCAAAATTGTGGTCCTAAGGGAAAACAAGCTCATCAACCTCTTATGAATTATGTAACAAAACAGTTAGAGAACAGTTGGTCTCCAGAGCAAATCTCAGGAAGAATTATATTAGATTTCCCACAGGATCTTAAGATGCGAATTAGTCATAAAACAATCTATAGACTTATTTATAAAAAATATCTTGTAAAAGGTGAAGTTAAAGTCCTTAGAAGAAAAGGGAAATCTTTAAAAGATATTGAAACCAGAGGAAAATTTAACGTAGGAAAAAGCATTAAGGATAGGCCTACAGAGGTTAGAAAACGTGAGGAAGTTGGACACTGGGAGTTAGATACTGTCGTTTCATCAAGAGGACAATCAAAGTATTGTCTGGCTACTTTTGTTGAACGAAAAAGTAGATTACTTATAGCAAAACTTATGCCTAATAGACAATCTCAAACCTTTAATCACTATTGTAAAGAAGCACTAAGGCATTTTCCTTGTGAACTTGTAAAAACCTTGACTGTTGATAGAGGGAAAGAATTTGCAGGATATAGAGAGTTGGAGAATACATTAAATACTGAGGTTTACTTTGCAGATCCTTATGCATCATGGCAAAGAGGAACGAATGAGAATACAAATGGTCTCATCCGTGAATTTTATCCTAAGAAATATAACTTTAGTGGGATAACTCAAGATGATTTAAATGAGATAGTGACTAAAATTGGGTCTGTGAAAAAATCTCTGTAAATACTTTCTATGATAATTGAATGAGGGCAGA
>OBXO01000300.1_pt1 | contig 46622 bp, 59 predicted proteins | sample 1501431 | NCBI WGS metagenome assembly OBXO01 (sample SAMEA2580163, study PRJEB22360) | human gut metagenome | biome: human gut; feature: human-associated habitat; material: faeces | place: Denmark | collected 2008/2010
AGCAAGCTTACCTATCCGATCCGCGTCGGGACGCACTACAACACGGCGTTTGCGCTCGCTCTGGGGCTGGATTATGCCCGGGCGGTGAACGATGACACGCTTGAGCGCGCCATCCTGGACGCGGCAACGCGGTTTTACCTCGCGGACACGCATTATCCTGCGCATTATGAGCCGGGTGGCGACGAGTATATCTCCGGAGCGCTGACCGAGGCCCTGCTGATGAGTAAGGTGGTGGAGGATTTCCCGGCCTGGTTCGATGCGTTTCTGCCTGAAGTGGGCGCCATTTCTGCGCTCATGAACCCGGCTGAGGTGAGCGATCGCACCGACCCGAAAATCGCGCATCTGGACGGTCTCAACCTCAGCCGTGCCTGGTGTATGAAGCACATTGCCCGCGCCCTACCGGAAAATCATCTCGCCCGGAAGCCATTACGCGATGCCGTTGCGCGCCATCTCTCGGCAAGCGTGGAGCATGTTGTCGGCAGTCACTACAGCGGCGGGCACTGGCTGGCGAGTTTTGCGCTGCTGGCACTGGAGTAGCGCTTAGTTGTATATCAGACTAAATGTCGCCAGGCTGTCTGCCAGCCCCGCGGTGGCCTGGGTTTCGGTGCGCACATATTGTGCGTCGTAATCCAGGGAAAACGCGGTCTGCCGGGCAGCGTTGGCAAAAGGTTCGACACCGGTGCTGTTGAGAGGAACGGTTGTACCTCTGGCGGCACCGTAGTTATCGCCATACAGAATGCGGATCCCCACGCCGGTAGCGGCGCTCTCCTGTTGACTTAGCGCCAGCACATCGTGATTCTGCGCGTCTTTTTCAGTCGGACCAAAGAACCCGATCTTCACCGCTGCCGTTTGGGATGCGTCACAGACCAGAGGGATGATGAAGCGGTGTTTATCCCCATCCATTCCTTTGTTGAGATCGCTTACGCTACTTTGTCCCATATTGACGGTGATGTTGTTATCCGAGATATAACAGCTCGATTTATGCACTTTCAGGTCGGCGGCAGCGACTTCCACCGTCACGCCAGCTTCAGATATCACCGCGCCGTTAGTATCCTCCAGAATCAGCGTTCCTGCGCGAATTTGCCCGCTGTTCGGCTGTTCATAGACAATCTCCTGCGCGGTTTTATAAAACACGACGAAGAACTGGGTCGCCATTTGCGAGGGATCGTTTGTGCTGCAAATCGCAACGCTGTCATCCCCCGAGGCGATGTAATGCACGGGTTCAGCTGCACAGTGCGTGGTTTCGCGAATGCCCACCGCAAACCCGACGCCGGGAATATCTGGCACGTCATAAACGGAGGCCGGGGCGCCCGTACCGTTCGGCGCCACGCCGCTGACGGGCGCTACGGTTAAGGCGTTATTGGCCACAAAGCGCATCGTTACCGGGCCGGTTCCCTCAGGACAGTTATAAAACGAGCGGTTTTCCTGGCCCAGGATAGCGCCTGAAAGCATCGACCCCGGAGGGATCGAGGGGTTATCAGTGATCGAGTAGTTTTGAAAGTTAATGACCGCATCGCCCATGATCGGCGGGCAGGTCTGAGACGCCCTTGCCGTAGCGTGAATCAGCAAAAAAGCGAGCATCAGGAGATTGATTAAACGGTTGATATTGTTCACAGATATCTCAGTAAGTTATTGGCACTGAAGCTTCAGAAGCGTGACCGGAGTGCGGCCAGCGGTATCCGGAAGGCGTAATGGGGCGCTACAGCGCATATCCTGGCCTTTCTGCCGCCAGCTGGCATGCAAGGTCCCGCGTAGCGGCACGCCGCTGAGATAGACCTGTCCTGCTTCGCCAATGATGCCGACGCTTGATTTCGCAGACGTCCCGTTCGAGACATACGCGCTGGCGCCAAATGGAAGCGGGCGCCCGTGTGCCGTAAGGGTGATGAGCGTTCTGATGCCCACGTGGGTATGGTAATTCGCCAGGACGACCGCGCCGCTGGTCGGCACAATCGTTCTGCTGTTCTGGTCCAGATCGACATTTTCTGCCAGCGTTTCGGTATCCAGCGAAATGGTGTTTTTGTGATACGCCGATAAGGTTGGCATCACGGCATAACCTCGGGAGTCGGTGTGAACATTGGTCGCCCCTTCAACCTGAACGTCCGACGCCTCGTCAGCGCGGATCAGCGCCAGGGTATCCCCAAGGCTTTGGCTCAACGTCACCCCATACTGTGTTGCCACAATGCCGCCTGCCGCGCCGTAGTTCACGCGGTTGCTATAGCGATCGTGGCTGTACCCGAGACTGGCGCTGCCATAACCGCCGTGATAAGCCAGCGCAAGGTTGCTGTTCGCGGTTTTGGCCTGGTTGTCGAAGCCCTGCTGGAGGTTATAGTTCAGGCGATCGTGGGCCAGCGCCGTACCATACAGCGAAACCTGCCGGGTAGTATGGCCATCAAGGTTATTGTTGAGGCTGTAGCTGGTTGTTGCGCCGGGTAGCCAGCGGCTGAGTGGGACGCTGATGCTAAGGTTTATCGCCCGTTCGTTGTCGCTATCATCAGCGCTTGAGCGGGTGAGATAATACCCAACACTCAACGACACCCCTTTGTAGTTAGCGTAATAGCCAAGATGGACGGTTTGATCGACCGCCGAGGCGTTCCAGTAATCCTGACGGTAAAAGGATGCGCTGATATTGCCCAGCGCACCGAGATCCTGCGTCAAACTGAACTGTGTGCGGTTACGCCGGTTATGCACGTGCTGGTCTGGATCGCTGTCATCATTTGCTTCACTGAAACTGTAAAAGTCATGCGTCGTGTAATGGCTGGTCGAAAGGGTGAGCGACGTGTTCGTTTCAGCGAGATTTTTTTGGTACTGAGCGCGTATTTGCTGCCCGAGGGCCAGCCTGTCATCACTGAGGTGTGCTTTCGCCGCAACGGTGTCCACACCCAGTGCCCCAAACCGGCCAAAATCTTTACCTAATCCCAGCGCGAGAGCCTGATAGTGGCCGGAAAGCTCCGCTCCGCCGTACAGCGTCAGGCTTGAAGACAATCCGTAAAAGGCGGAGGCCTGAACAAACGGCGGGGTGTCGCCCTCGGCGTCAGGGCTGTTATACCGTCCGGCGCTGGCGCTGAATTTCAGTCGTTTCTCCCGTAGCATAAAGGCCACCGAGGAGTAGGGTTGGGTGAACGTGCGTTCGCTGCCATCACTTTCATGGACCGTGATCTCAAGATCGCCGCTTTGCGAAGTGGGGAAGAGATCGCTAATGACAAATGCGCCAGGCGCAACATAGGTTTCATAGATGGTGTAACCGTGCTGGCGAACGCTGACGCGGGCATTGCTGTGAGCGACCCCGCGGATCGTGGGCGCGAAACCGCGCTGGCTGTCCGGCAGCATATTCTCATCCGAGGCAAGCTGAAGCCCCGTAAACTGAAAACTGTCAAAAACCTCGCCAGACGTGTAGGCATTCCCTATTGTTAACGCGCTCTTCAGCGGCGTAATGGCCCGCTGGAGGGATGTTCCCTGAGACTGCCAGTGATGGGTATTACCATATTCAAACGTGGCGTAATTGCGTAAACGCCACGCCCCCAGGTTGATACCGGATCGCAGGCTCAGATAGCTGCTGTTATCATGAATATTGTCGATGTTGGTTGTCGAGCCCGTAAGATTGTAATCGACAAAAGCAGCGGGGATGCCGTCGTCCCACTGTTCGGGAGGAATATAATCGGCACTTTTTTGCAACATGGCTGCCTGCGGAATGCTGAAAACCAGCCGATGATGGGTGAAGTCAAAATGCGTCGACGCATCGGGAATATATTTGCCGATGTCCGTAAATGTCTCCTCGTCATGCAGCGCATCGAACGAAGAGAAGGCCGCGATGTTTACCCCAAGTCTCTTGAGGTACGCCTGGTTGAGGACTGGTGAGAGCGTTCCCCCGGTATCAACGAATGCAATTTCGCGCTCATCCCGCTGCGTCTGGTTAACAACAACCGCGACACGATAACGTCCCGGCTGCTGACCGCCTTGTCGGGAAAAATAGCTTAAGTCGCTAGCCTGCTGCTGATCTGCTGTGATCTCCAGCGCCTGAGGATCGAAGTACTCATCGGCCTGTGCCCGGCGCACATGAATGCCAGACGTGACCGCACCCGCAAGCATCGCGAGCGTATAAATGCGGGGTAAATTGCGTGGGCCGAGAGAATGCATGTGCGGTCGTTGGCTACATTCGCCAAAGGCGTGTTGTCACAGCGTCAGGATTGCGTGGCGACTCTCGTCAGCCCGCCGTAATCGTTGATTGCCTGCCAGTGAATGGTCCCCGAGCAGGGAATGTGCCATTGACGATCGGAGAAGGGGTCAATCATTCCCGGCATTTCAACGTCGGTGTTCCCAACGCTGACCTTGTAAAACGATACAAACCAGGGCGAGGGGTTGTGTGCGCTAAGCGTATTATTACGACAGGTAAATTTTAATTTTTTGTAGGCAAGTTCGGCATTGCCTTTCAACCCTGCGGGACGGAAAAATAACTTGAATTTTGACTTCACGTTAATCTGCAATTTGTTGCTGTTTGCTTTTTTGCTCGGGGCAATATTTTTGATGTTAAGCCAAAAAACAGATTCCCGGTCAGTGGGTAATGGCGTTCCAAGATAATTGATGCGCAGCGAGTTTTTCTGTTCCGCATCTAAACGAAATAACGTAGGCGTCACGATAAAGGGCGGAGCGGTTTTATTCTTACTGTCAATATTTTCAATCCACGACTGAATAAGATAAGGGGTTTCTTTTTCCATATTGGTAATGGAAAATGCCACTTCTCTTTGCCGCTCAAGGTAAACAACACGCGTACCGCCCATCACAACCCCCGCGTGTGCTGACAGACTCATGCCGAGCGAATAAAAGAACAGGGCCGCGGTGAGTTTCTTCATTTTCAGATCCCCGTAGAGGAAAAAGATAAGCAGAGAAAGCTCTGCTTATCATCAGTCGATCAGTTATAAACCATCAGGAAATTGGCATCTGCGTCGGCTTCTCCGGTGCTGACGACATCGGTGGTGGCATTATAATTGGCGTAGAAATTGAGTGTTTTTGAATCTTCCCCTTCGGCAAGGTCGATACTCTGAGAAATATCACCAATTTTAATCTGCGTGTTACGGTCGCTTTCATAGAGTTTAACGGCAACGCCAGTCGCAGTATTACCATCGCTGTCCACGGAGGAATTTAAACCCAGCAGGGTATTATCATTCGCATCTTTGTTACCATCAAACAACACGGCAACGGTTTTAACGGAATCCGGGCAACCTTCAACTGAGATCTGGAAAGGCGTGCGCGTGGTCTCTTTTTGGGTGGCAAAGTAGCTTGCAGCCCAGGTGCCTAATTCAACGGTTTGCCCTGCTGAGTCGGTGGTGATATTACAGGATGCATCGGTAATCTTACCGGTAAAATGGACTACGCCGCCCGTGCCCTGAGTCCCCGCATCGTTCTCTGGGTTGGTATTAATATTATTGTCGCTGTCACCAGAAGGAAGGCCCGCCAGCGCACTGCCACTTGCCATCATCAGGCCACAAAGGGTTAATGCGATCATGTTTTTTTTGTTGATCATGCCTATTGTTCTCATTCGCTCAAATATGTCAGTCTGGATATGCTGCTAGCCACACTGCCGGTGGCGTTATTGCTCAGAAAAAACAGCGCGAATGCTAACAAAATGCCAATCCAGGCCATAACAAAAGGTTGTCTAAAATTAAATTACTTTATTTTACGAAACTCCGTAACTTTCTTGTAACCTTACTTCGGGTTTGCTGATGTCGTTTATTGATGTTGCGAATCTAATTCCTGCCTGAGGGTTTATATTTGCCTTGTCACAAACGGTGCATTATTCATTGTGAGCTCAGTGGAGCTACTTTGTTATTGTCTCGTCCTGGCAGGAATAAAAATGAAGATATTTATTATTTCTATTGGGATATCAACGAATGAAACTGACTAAAATTGGTGCGACGCTTATTCTGACTTTCTGTGGCGCGAGCGCGGCGACGGCTTCTAACACTATCACATTTAATGGAACGGTGCTCGATCAGGGTTGTGATATTGCCGTTGATGGCGGCACGGCAAATGCGACCGTTGATCTGGGCTCAACGGCGGCAACCGACCTCGCTACAAAAGGCGACCTTGGCGCGCCAAAACAGTTTGTGTTCGACCTGAATAACTGCCCAACCAGCACGACTGCAAATATTGTCTTCTCAGGCCCTGTTGATGCTGTTGCAGCCGATCCATCCTATTTTGCAAACACTGCTACGCTGGGTGCGGCAACCAACGTGGCCGTTCAGCTCAAGCAGGGCGGCTCAAATGGTACCATCGTCAAAAATAATGCAGATAACGATCCTATTACTTTCACCGATGGCACAGCGAGTCAAACCTATACCGCGCAGATGATTGCCACCGGGCAGGCCGTTGCCGGCGATGTTAACGCTGTTATTACCTACAACGTCCGTTATAACTGATTCCGCAGGAGGGGAAACCCTCCTTTTTAGTTTGTGAGTGCATTATGAAACCCATCGCCGCTGTTATTTTTTGCGTGGCCAGCGCCGCCAGCCTGAACGCGTCCGCCAGTATTGTTACCGGGAGTACGCGGGTTATTTTTGACGGCTCCCGCCAGGCCGCCTCTTTGTCCGTTGAAAACTCTGACAAGGTTACTAACCTGGTACAGTCGTGGATTAGCCCGGCTAAAGGCAGCCCGTTAAAAAAAGAAAATATGATTATTACGCCACCGCTATTCCGTCTGGAAGCCGGGAAAAAAGCGTCAATTCGTATTGTGCGTTCAGGTTTACCTGTTCCGGAAGATCGTGAATCGCTGTTATGGCTGAACGTGAAAGGGATCCCCGCTACCGACGGTAGTGAAGGTAAAAATACGATGCAAATTGCCATCAACTCAAAGATTAAGCTGATCTACCGTCCGGCAGCATTACAGGGGCAGACGCCAGAATCCAGTGCGGAAAAGCTTAAGTGGAACCTGACCGCGAAGGGTTTACAGGTCAATAACCCGACACCTTTTTATATGAACTTCTCACGAATTGAAATTAATCACCAGGCGTTAAGCGGACAGTATTTTGTCGCGCCATTCTCCACGTTGAGTATTTCTGAAGGTGTTATGTCACCTCACGGCAAAGTAACCTGGTCGCTTATTAATGATTATGGCGTGAAAGGCCCGGACAAAGTCACCTCATATTAATCGACACCGTAAGTCTCCCGCACGGATACAGGGTTACAATGGAAAAAGTGAAACAAACCTACGTCCTTTCTTTAGGGCTCGGGCTCAGTGTTGTCTTTAGTTCTTTCAGCGCACGTGCGCAGGAACATTTCAACCCTCATCTTTTGGAAACAGACAGCGCAGAAGTGCCAGCAATGGATCTCAGTCTGTTTGCCAAAGATGAGGTGCCGCCCGGGGACTATAACGTCGACATTTTTATCAACGGCAATCTGGTAGACAGTAAAACCCTCTCTTTTCGACGGTTGAAAAGTGCCCCTACGTCAGACCGCACAGGGGCATGCTTAAACGTCACTCAGCTGAAAGCCTGGAACGTTCGTGTCGATAACTATTTTGGCGAACAGGAAAAAGCCAGCGAATGTGTGGATCTGTTTACCATCCCCGGCGCGGACGAAAAAATCGATCTGGCGCAGCAGCGTTTCGACCTGATCCTGCCGCAGGTTGCTTTATTTAACACCGCAAGGGGTTATGTTTCACCGGAGCGCTGGGATGAAGGGATCACGGCGGGTTTACTTAATTACAGCGTCTCAGGTCAACAGGATCTGCATCAACGCAACGGCACCGACAGCAGTAATCAGTTTCTTAGCCTGCAACCGGGGCTGAACGTAGGCGCCTGGCGCTTTCGCAACTATTCCACCTATACCCATTCCGAATCCGAAAATGACTGGGATTCCGTGTATACCTACGCCTCACGGGATATTAAATCTCTTAAAAGCCAGCTGGTACTGGGACAAGGAACCACGCGCGGCGGCATTTTTGATAGCGTCGGTTTCACCGGGGTGCAGATGTACTCGGATAACGATATGAAGCCGGACAGCATGCAAGGCTTCGCCCCTGTAATACGCGGTATAGCCCGCAGCAATGCCGAAGTGACGGTATACCAGAACGGTCACAGCATTTATAAGGCTACCGTGCCGCCGGGGCCGTTTGAATTCAGCGATATGTATCCGACCGGCAGCTCCGGCGATCTGCAGGTGGTGATCAAAGAGTCCGACGGTACGCAAAGTAGCTTTATTGTGCCTTACGCCACGCTGCCGGTATTGCAACGTGAAGGTCAGGTGCAGTATGGCCTGGTGGCGGGCAAAACCCATCAGGACGGGTCGGGTTCACGTGCAGAGGATTTTAACTTTATTCAGGGATCAGCGGCCTGGGGCGTCGGAAAAGGGATCACGCTTTACGGCGGCTATATTCAGGCGGAAGACAATTATTCCAACTTGATTGCCGGAACCGGTTTTAATATGGGCAGCGCCGGAGCGCTCTCATTTGATATTTCCCAGTCGTGGGCGGATATCCCGCAGCCGGACAACATGCGACAACAGGAACACCATAGCGGCCAGTCGTATCGCGTGCGCTACAGTAAGACGCTTCAGCAGACCAACACCGATATTGCCGTCGCCGGTTATAAATTTTCAACCCGGGGTTATCTTTCGTTTCAGGACTTCCTCAATGACTGGGATCCGGGCAATAGCACTATTGATAATGGCCGCGAGCGAAACCGTTTTGATGTGACAATCTCACAGACGTTGCCTTTCGGCACCCTGTCACTGAGCATGTACGACGCCTCTTACTGGAACAGTGAACATGCGGACTCCATGAACCTGGGCTTCAGCAGCACGCTTGGACCGGTGTCGTACTCGCTGAACTATGCCCACTCTAAAAACGTCAATGGCGGTTACAATAACGATTCCGATAACTACGACGACGATAACGTCTTCTCGCTTAACCTGAGCGTACCGTTCAGCGCCTTCAGCCACAGTGAAGCGGCCCGGTCTGTTTCGGCTAACTATTCGATGAACAGTAGTAAAAACGGCGATACCACGCACAACATCGGAATTTCCGGTACCGCGATGCAGGAAAACCAGCTGAACTGGCAGGTTTCAGAAGGCTATAACGCCGATTCTGAAGCTACTAACGGCAATGTCACTGTGGGTTATCAAAGTACTTATGCCGATATGTCCGCAGGCTATAGCTACGACGATTACAGCCGACGAGTGAATTACAGCCTGCGCGGGGGCATGGTGCTGCATCGCGACGGTATCACCCTGGCGCGTCAGCTTAACGATAGCGTAGCGCTGGTTGAAACGCCGGGGGTTTCCGGTATGCCGATCAACGGGCAGACGAACGTTCATACCGATTATTTCGGTAACGCCATTGTGCCGTACGTTCGTCCGTATCACAGCAATTCGATCTCACTCAACACAGTGGATGCCAGCGATACTTCCGCGGCCATTGATAACATCGCCAAAACCGTGGTGCCGACCAAAGGGGCGGTAGTACGCGTGAAGTACAACACCTGGATTGGACAAAAGGCGATGATGACGCTGACCTACAACGGTAAACCGGTGCCGTTTGGCGCAGTAGTAACACAAACCAGCGGCGAGTCGGATGACACGCGCAGCAGTATTGTTGGCGACGGCGGGGAAGTGTATCTCGTCGGGCTCGCCGGGAAAGGGCGGTTAATTGTTAAGTGGGGGGAGACGGCGAACAAGCAGTGCGCCGTTGATTACACACTTGCCGGCGCTAAAACAGAGGCCGATATTTTATTCATCAACGGGGTTTGCCATCCCGTATCGGGAGCAAATTAATGTCACGCTTCATTATTCTCCGTTCCGGCCTTAAATCGCTCATCGGCCCGGGAATGGTATTCATGCTGAGCGTGTCGCCGGCAATGGCGTACACCGATCGCAATGATATTGAGTTCCATGTCACCGGAAACATTATTGATGGCTCATGTAACGTCACCAAACCGGAGGCAGTCGACCTCGGGAAATATTACTGGAAAGACTTTGCCGTAGCGGGGGGGAACACAGGAAATGTGCCAGTGACCATCGCGTTTGACAGCTGCACCGCAGGGTTAAGCCAGGCAACGGTTACCTTTACAGGCGCACCTTACGCTGAAGATCCGGCTTATGCCTCTGTCATTTACGCCAATCAGGTGGCGGCAGATGCAGGCGGCGCGACCGATGTCGGCCTTCAGTTGTTTATCCGTGACCACGAACATCCCATCAGCGGTGTCGCGCTGGCCAACGGCGTGAGCTACCCGGTTGCGCTCGAAAACCAAACCGGCGCGATGACTTTTACTGCCCGAATGTATACCCCACATGGGACCCCAACACCGGGTGCATTCAGCAGTGCGATTACATTGAATGTTGTTTATAACTGAGCTTAAGTGAGCAGACTAATTTCATGTCAAAATATTTATATTATCTGGTGTTATTGCTGGGGACAGTCCCACTATTAAGTCATGCAGCCTGTAACCGGGATAACGGCGATGATGTTACCGTCACGACGATCCCATTACCCTCGAAACTGTTGGTCAGTGCGAAAAATTATACCTTTGGCGAAGTGTTATACGATTCTGGATATATCAGCGGGACGGATGGGGATGTCACGATTAAAAACTGTAGCAGGGATTATTACGTAGGATTTCATTATAACCCGACTCATTTAGCGTCGGCGTCGCCGGTGGGAGATAATATCTACCCGACCACGATACCGGGTATCGGCATTAAGACCTACACGCTTAACCAGGCCGGTCCGTATGATTATGAACGTGCGGTTGATAACTCATGGCAGTCCGGCGATGGCGAGAGCAGCCATACGCTGGCGGGCTCGGCCTATCGTGTGCAGTTGATTGCGACGGGGGGTACAATCCCGAGCGGTAATCTGGCCCTCGAGAGCGGCAAACTGGCGACGGTGGAATTTCGTGAAGGGCAAAGCAGTTCGGATAACGGTGATAATGCGTCAGAAGTCTATTTGTCAAATACGCAGATAGAAGTCTATGCGATGGGATGCTCAGCATCCGTTTCTTCCCTGCTGTTTAATATGGGCGATGTGGATACCTCTGCGTTTGATAATCTTAAGATGGTGGAAGGACCCGAACAGGATGTTGGTCTGAGCTGTCAGCCAGGCACCAACGTGACCATGACCATCAACGGGCCGCTTGCCGAGGGCGACAATGATAATGGCTCAGTGATTGCCTTAGACCAGTCTGAATCGGGTACGACGGCGACCGGTGTGGGGGTCGTGATATCAGCCTATCAACCGGCGCTACGCAGTTTTACCTACTGGGCCATTGGTCAGGAGGTGCAAGCTTTTAATTCCAGTCGTGTAAAAGCCGCATCACAAGGCAGTGGGCTGGCTGCCGATGGTACCGCGATTGCTGATATCGGCTCCGCAACAACCTATAGCGATCCGGCAAATGCAGGCGGGGCCGGAGAGTCTGAAACCTTACGTTTCAAAGCGTGGTATTACAAAACCAGTGACGTTGTCACGCCAGGGCAAGCAAATGCCACCGGGACAATCACCCTTAAATATAATTGATACCTTTGATCATGACAGGGGGTAGCGCTGCGGTTTATTTTTGTACACCTCTGCGCTACCGTTATGTGTTTCTGTCGTGTACATTTCCTCTGCGACCCTATTTATTCGGTGGAACTGACAATGATTACTAAACGGTCTGAGCCACGCTTTTCATTCATTCTGTTAATTTTTGTGTGTCTTGTAGGATTATATTCTTTTAACGGTCACCTTAAGCCTCACGCCGGACAAAAAGGGGTTGCATGTATTTCTTACAAGCGGATCCTGCGTGAATCACCGTTACTGGCACAGGAAAAAAAGCAGAACGAAATACTTCTCGCATTAGCTAAAAAATCCGCGCTTGAAGTTGAGAAAAAATATTACGCTCTGCCAGAACCCTTGCGCCGTGAAATGAAAGCGATCGATGATATGAGTAAAAACACGCAACTGCGGGCAGAGCAGGGTCGCCTGCGGCATATAAGCCAGCGAGTCATATCTGATACCGTTGAAAAATACAGAATAGATCATCACTATTCGGTCGTTTTCAATAAAGATAGCGCCTCTACAGTGGATTATGGTCACGACATCAGTAATGAAATTATTAATGAATTACAGCATGTAAAAGTGGTGTACGGGCCGCGCCCTAATTTTGAAGATGCGACCCGGGAGCTTTTGCTCGCTCAACCTGTTTCCGCAGGATGAGTGATTTTACGCAGCCGGCTCGCGCTGACGATGACCGCTACCGCAGAAGCCGCCGCAGCGATCCACAGTGCAGCATGAATAGCTCTCTCATTTGTCGCCAGCAGTACGCCCACAGCGGCGGCCCCCAGACACTGCCCGAACGTGCGCATAATGGATAACACACCGGATGCATAGCTCGCATAGTCACGACTAACGTTTGAGAGCATTTCCCGGTTATTGGGACTCTGAAAGCAGCCAAATCCCATCCCGCAAACCAGGTTTCGCAGGCAGATATCCCACATCGAAGGGCTGGCGGGTAACGTTGCCAGCAGAATCAAACCGACGACAAAAATCATCAGCCCCAGAGTTGAAATCACCGGGGAGGAAATCGTGTCCGCCCACCGGCCTGCATGCGGCGCAATCAGCACGATCCCGAGCGGCCACGGCGTAAATAGCAGGGCAGAAATCACCGGACTGTAGCCGTATTCGCTCTGAAACAGGAAGGGTAGCGCAATAAAGGTGATACCCTGGCTGACAAAAGCAATCATCGACGTTAGGGCCGCGAGGGTAAAACGTTCATTTTTGAATATGGCTGGCGGCAGTAAGGGGTTATCCGTGCGGCGGATCTGCCAGATAAAAGCCATGCCGCTCAGCGCAGCGAGAACCGTCCAGCAAAGACTACCTGTGTGATAAGTAGCATCATGGAGGCTGTTCGCCGCCACGATCGTCGAACCCAATAGCAGCGCCGACAATATGGCGCCCAGGGAGTCAAAGGGCGCTTGCTTTCGAACCGCATCCCGCGGCAGCGCTTTGACCGCCAGCAGCAAGGCGAGGGTGCCGGGAAGAACGTTTATCGCAAAAAGCCATTGCCAGCTCAGGGTGTGAAGGATCGTACCGCCCAATACCGGGCCGATAGCGGAGCTGGAGGCGATGAGCAGGGCGTGCAAACCCAGAATGCGGCCAAGCAATCGTCCGGGAAATACGGACCGCAGTATCGCGGGAGCAATACTCAGCGTCGCTGCGCCGCCGATCCCCTGAAGCACGCGCATACCGATAAGCACTTCGGGCGTTTTCGCCAGCGCGCAACCCAGCGATGTCAGGGTAAAGGTCGTCAGGCCTGCCAGAAATACTGGGCGATAACCCAGGCGGGCCGCAAGCGCCGCGAATATCGCCAGCGTCATTGCAGCCGCCAGCAGATACCCGTTGGCGAACCAGACGGCATAACTGGCTGGCACCTGCATCTCCTGAGCCATGGAGGGCAGGGCAATGTTGATCATGGTGCCATCAAACACGCCCATTAACGTGGTGGTCATTATCGCGGCCATCACCCGTGCGCGCGTCGGGCCAGGCAGTCCATCGTCGCCGGGTTGGCTGGAAAAAAGCATCATCTTGTTGTCCTTAGAGAAGAGTGTGTGGATGACAAAACTATAAAGATGGCTTTTGCAGGGCGGAAGGCGCACCATTTACACTTTATCGTTGCATGAAACGCCTTATCTGAATCTACAGGGAGGAAGGAGATGTCCGAACCCGATTTTAATTTGCTGATAGCACTCGACATATTGCTGAGCGAAGCGAGCGTGGCAGGCGCGGCACGTCGTCTGAACCTCAGCACCTCGGCAATGAGCCGGACATTAAGCAGGTTACGCGACGTCACTGGCGATCCGATTCTGGTGCGCGCCGGACGTAACATGGTACTGACCCCGTGGGCCGAAGCGACCCGGGACCGTGCCAGGCGTGCAGTGCACGAGGCCAGGGCAGTATTACAGCCCTCAACTGATACGTTCAGCGCGCGAAGTCTGGCGCGACTTTTTACCATCAGGGCAAACGATGGTTTTGTGGTGGCGTTTGGGCCTGCGCTTATAGCGGCTGTGGCCGACGCCGCGCCGGACGTCTGTATACGCTTTGCGCCTAAGCCGGAAAAAACGTCGCGCTATCTTCGGGAAGGGCTGGTTGATCTGGAGATTGGCGTCCAGAGTAATATGGGGCCTGAAATACGGCTTCAACTACTGTTTGAGGATCGGTTTGTGGGCGTCGTGCGTAAGGGGCATCCGCTGGCTAAGCAGGCAGAAATAGGGGTGAAGGATTATGTCGCCTGGGGCCATGTGGTAGCGTCACCCGAGGGTGCACTGCACGGATCCGTTGACGATGCGCTGGCCGAACTCGGAACAAAACGTAAAATCGCGAGCGTCGTACCGGGATTTCCGACGGCGCTGTCCGTGGCGGTGGCATCGGATCTTATCGCCATGATACCCGCGCTCTATTTACTCAATCAGCAGGTAACGGACCAGGTACACGTTTTCGAGCTGCCGTTCAAAAGCCGTCAAATTACGGTATCACAGATGTGGCACCCAAGAATGGAACGCGATCCCGCGCACCGCTGGCTGAGAGAGCAAATTCTTGCGATATGCAGAGTGAAGAGGTCAGACATGATTAAGGGACTTGTATAGCGATTGCTATACGCGCCGCTTATGCTATGCTTGTAAAGCAATTGCTATACAAGAGGTATACCCATGAAATCAGATGTTCAACTCAATCTTAGAGCCAAAGAATCCCAGCGGGCGCTTATCGATGCCGCCGCAGAGATCCTACATAAATCACGTACTGACTTCATTCTGGAGATGGCCTGTCAGGCAGCCGAAAATGTGATCCTCGATCGGCGTGTATTCAATTTTAACGATGAACAGTATGCAGAGTTCATTGATATGCTTGATGCCCCGGTCGCCGACGATCCTGCCATAGAAAAACTGCTGGCAAGGAAACCTCAGTGGGACGTGTAACCGCCCCAGAGCCCTTATCCAGCGTCCATCAACTGGCGGAGTTCGTCAGTGGAGAGGCCGTACTTGACGAATGGTTAAAACAAAGAGGTCTGAAAAACCAGGCGCTTGGCGCAGCCCGAACGTTTGTCGTTTGTAAAACGGGCACAAAGCAGGTCGCGGGATTTTACTCTCTGGCTACCGGCAGCGTTAACCATACGGAAGCGACAGGTAATTTGCGGCGTAACATGCCGGATCCCATTCCCGTGATTATTCTTGCCCGTCTGGCTGTCGATGTCTCAATACGCGGAAATGGGTTGGGAGCCGATTTACTCCAGGATGCGGTTTTACGCTGTTATCGGGTAGCAGAGAATATTGGGGTGCGGGCGATCATGGTTCATGCACTCACTGAAAAAGCCAAAGCGTTTTATATCCACCATGGTTTTAAAGCATCGCAGACTCAGGAACGGACACTGTTTCTCAAGCTTCCTCAGTAGCGGCGGGATTTTATGGAATGAATGTTCAGCCCGTCTGGCTGATAAGCTTGCGCCAGACTCTGTTATGCAAAGTAAATAGCAGCATCCTATAGAAAGCGGTAGAGAGGATACAGCTGCCGCTAAGCCCAAGCATGACAATAGTTAACAGCGCCGCGGTCAGGCTGACGCCCGGAGAAGAAGTACCGCTCAGCGCAGCCAGCAGATAGGCTGCCGTTAATACCAGGCTTAACACCGCCAGCGTAAGATGTAACCGCACGGCGCGCATGCTACCTTTGCCAATCATAAACATCGTCACTCCGTTGATGCCGGCAAAGAGTAGGGCGATCAGCACAACCCACACGAAAACGCGCTGTGCTGGCTGGCCGAGCGCGGTGAGTACGCCATACCCCAGCCACAGTTGCGGAATGGCGAAACTGACAATCACCCCGAGCTTACTAACCGCTGCCGGAATACCCATGGTATGAAGCCCCACGGGCTTAACCATATCATCAGCCAACTGCGTCTTCAGCTGCTGCAACTGTTTCGGGGCGGCATTTTTTATGCTGGCGGACACCTCATTACAATATTGCAGGCGACGGGTTAAAACTTTAAACATTTGAATACTCAGCGTTTATTTTCTATATCCAAACTGGCCCCCAGTACAACAATTCGGAAAGTTTAAAACAAAAGCAGCAAGGAACCGATCTTATAAATAGTGTATTATTTTTTCAGGTTAAAGGAGACGTGAATGACAGTGAAAAACCAGGAACTCATAGCGGCAGGATTCACCAGTAAGGATATCGAGCGAATCAAACGTCACCAGGCGACGGGGGAATCGCAGGAAAAGGTTCTGAAGGATCTGGCCGGTTATTTCCTGTCGGTAGCCTGGATCACCGGCGGGATGGCCATCATCACCTTGTTCACCGCGATCTTTGGCAGCGCCAGCCATGTTATCTCCTGTGTGGTTGCCGTCGTCTTTTTGCTAATTGTTCTGCTTCTGGTGATGCCGGTCAGACTTGGCTATAAATCATGGAAGCTGATGAGAACACAGATCAGCGACTCCGGTCATCACGGGTAAGGAGTTCCAGTACCACCTTCGCGCTCACCCCCCATCCCATAACCTTCATCGTCAGTTTGCCCGGAGACATGGTTTCCACCTTGCGGTAATAGTCTCCGGGAAGATAACGGAAAAGACGCCAGGCATCAGCTTTACCAGTCATACCAAACACCCCATAAACGCTGGCTGCAAGCGTGGTTGCGTTAAAGATCCCCAGGCCAACATCGCGACTGAACCCCATAAATTCCGCTATGGACATAGCGCCGTCCGCTATTAGAAACGCAGCGAACACAGAATGTTTTCTTGAATCCCCAGATGTTTCTTGCTCAGTTCATTCATTCCATAAATTGTGGCGAACATAACCGGTAGGGTAGTCACATCATCAACTATGAGATGATTTCTCTGATTCATCGGTAAGCTCCTGAAAGAGAGGAACTCATGAACTAAAGAATAAACTCACCGTATTTAACATAATATACATTCCATCGGTTCGTGACATGGTATCCCTACTTTTTATAGGGTCATGTTATGGCGGTTTTAGGCGTAAAGTTAACTAAAAGCAGCAACATCAAGGATGTTGTTAGCGCTTTGCTATTGATTTGTGGTCGGATGGGTGAGGGCGATAACGTAGCCCACCTTTTCGGCGATGAAGCTTCCAAAATATCCCCCTTTGATTACGTCCAGGCCTTGCCTGTTCGTACTGCAAAAATCCTTTCTGAAATTTCCCGCCGTGGCATGGCTTTTCACGTTGCGCCACACAGCGGAAAACACGGCATTTTCATTGCCAAAAATTACAAATCTCTGGAAAAGAACACGTGAGGGAAATCATGCACGATTTTGCGCTGGTATTTCGTCATGCCTGGGAGCTGGCAAAAAAAGGGGCCGCAACTTACGGCGGGTCTGCGCGTCAATATTTCCGTGAGTCTCTGCGTCTCGCGTATGACGGTTTGAAAAGGAACGTAACGGCACGTGACCTTGTGAAAATAATGATTAATCGCAGGCTTTCAGTAAGCCAGATATGCGAAGAGGTTAACGCCAGATTTCAGCGCCAAACGGCTAAGAATATCGCTCGTCGAATCTGGAATATGTTTCGATCCCCATATGTGGAAATTGAAAAGAATAAATGCCCTGAGGCAGGGAAATTCCTTTATCACCTGAAAAAAGCACAAAAGAATTTCTTTGTTAGCGGGGCCATTACTCGCGCATTGAAATCTGTCAGGCCAGAAAAAAAGAAAGCAGTGAAACCACGACCAGCCATGTCAAAAGAAGAAATAAACGCATGCAGGCTGGCTAACGCATTCCATAACGCGCTGCGAACTGGCGTGTACGTCGAACCGAATTTAATTTGAGGAAGATATGAAAAGAGCAACGCAGATTATCCAGTTTCGCGCAGATGAAGACACTTACGCCCGTGCGCAAGAGCGAGTGAAGAGTGGTGGTTTGCTGCTGCCTGACGTGATGCGCGCGGCGCTAAAGTCCGTGGCTGATGCGGACGTCTCGCCTTTGGCTGACTTAATCAACGGCGTTTCATCTGGCAGCGATTATCTTAATCAGGCGTGGCTTTTTCAAAAGTGTCACGAATTATTTGAATACCGAGACGGCGGTCTTTTCCGTAAATCCAGAAAAGGAATGGGTGAGAAAGGTACGCCAGTTTACGTTAGAACGCGTGAGGGTGAGGAGTGCGTTTTAATTCAGGGAAACCATTACCCATTAAAAGATATTGTCTGGCTAATGGCGAACGGAAGCATTGCCGGAGAGGTGGAGTATAAAAACCCGCACAGGGTAAACATGAAACACTCAATTGAAAACCTGATGGTAAATGCCGCGCCAGAAAAAGAAGTGTTTCTAACAAAGTATTTAAAAGGATCTGAAAAGATCGACGTTATTAAATCAAAACAACGAGCGTTTGTTTTCGACACGTCTAAAGATGAAAGCGCAAAAAAAGTAATTGAGAAATTAATTAACACAGAAAAAACAGTGCCGCTACTTTTTCGCGGGGATGACGACTGGGTTGCATCACGAACAGCGATTCACGCCTTTAAGCTGGCTGATAACCAATACGTTCTAAGCATTTCATAAGGGGCTTTCCGATGAATGAAAACGTTAAACAGGTAATGGCAGAAAAGCGCCGCATGACCATTGGTCAATTAACTGACCTTTTGATAAGTGGGAATCTGCGTCGTGAATTGCGCATGAGCAAGGAAGATTTTTCCACGCTGGTAGGTGTTATGCGTGCCACGGTTCGCCGGGTGGAAGGGTTCGAGGGTACGCCAAGCATGCGCATGGTGCTTAACACCGCTGCAGCCCTGCGTATTGGTATTGAGTTCCCGGAATGCGGGAAGGTTGAAGTAGTGCCGAGAAGGGCCAAATGATGCGCAGATACATCATAACGGATGCCGACATATTCCAGGTATTCCAGCGCTGGTCGAGCCCTGATTTAAAGAATCAGAAGATGCACACCAGCTTCATCCGTGAGGCGCTGTGCCGCCAACATCCAGATAAGGCGATCCTCCAGTATGACGTGCGCCAGAAGATGAAAAGCATGGCGACGCGCGGTCTGGTTACAGAGGTGCGCCTGGCCCCGAACGCAACGGCTTGGATGATTACGCAAGGTGATTCAAATGGACAAAATTAAGACCAAACGCAACGAGCGCCGTCTCTCTAAAAGCTTCATTGAAGAGGGTTTGAAGCTGGTAGCCGATCGCGCCGAACGTGAGGGCGTGAGCAAAGGCACCGCCAGCCGCCACGCTGCCGCTATCCGTGGTGTTACCCCGGCGTTGGGTGGAGTTAAAACCCGCGTAACCAATCCGGGTGCGTGGGTGGCTCTGTACGCCCACAGTGATGCTACCTCTACGGTCATCAGCAACATGAAGTTTACCGCCGTCATCTTTGAATGGGCTGGCGAACAGGACTACGAAAACGCGAGCTTTTACGCTCGCATTGCAAAGGCGATCCGCACGGCGCTGGCTGTGCGAGGCGAGACAAATTAAGTCGAGCGCCTGATAACGGAGAAAACAATATGGTCATTTGGTCGCTTTTCGATGGTTCGGGGATTATGGGTTTGCCGTGGGCTGAGGCCGGGCATGATGTTTACTGCTTTAACGCAGACGAGGGGAACCATGGTGCGTATCACATCAAAATGCAGCATGAAAATTTGCACTACGTGAATTGCTGGATTAGCGAGAATTTCGCATATAAACCAGAACTGACGGGAATCCCAAAACCGCAGATGATTTTCGCCTTCCCTGATTGCACGGATTTAGCCGTGTCAGGTGCAAAGCATGAGGGGCATACATCACTGGCGTCAGTGAAGCATGCTCAGATGGTGGAAAAAATGGCTGAGGAGTTCGGCGCGGCGTGGATGGTGGAGAATCCAGTAGGGAAAATGTCAACGCACTGGCGGAAGCCTGATTATTACTTCAATCCCCACGAATACGGAGCGCACCTGCGTCCCGACGAGGGTTCCTATCACCCCAAAATGCCAGCGTGTGACGGCTACACAAAGAAAACGTGTATCTGGGCTGGGGGTGGGTTTGTCATGCCAACGAAAAGGCCTGGGCCGATAAACATCGGTTGTTTTTGGGGGTGGAAGTCATTGGGCGGCAATAGCGCCAAAACAAAACAACTCCGCTCACTAACTCCGCGCGGCTTTGCACGTGCTGTATTTGAGGCAAACAAATAATGGAATTCACCAAAGAGCAGTTAACAAAAATCATTGACGCCGCTAACGAGGTAATTACGGCGCTGGCTGGTGAAAATGAAGATTTATCAACATCAAATAATCTCGGAATGGTTCGCGCATGGGATTATCTGAATGACGACGCCGCGCCGCCAGAGGTGGTAAAACGCCTGGCTGAAATCGCACTGGCAGCACTAACGGGGTCATCAGCGGAGCGCGAACAGATTCGGCACAAGCATGCTGAGTGGTCACAATCTGCATTCGGCAGTGTTGGTCCGGTCGGGCCGCTTAAGCATCTGTCACAGGAGGCGTTGGAAGCCGCCGCAGCGCCAGAAGATTTAAGCGAGTGGGCTGACATGCAATTTCTGTTATGGGATGCACAGCGCCGCGCAGGTTTAAGTGATGAGCAGATTACCCTGGCGATGATTGAAAAGCTGGAGATAAACAAGGCTCGTCAGTGGCCGGAGCCAAAAGACGGTGAGCCAAGATTGCATATCGCAGCAGTACCTCGACAAGAAGGTGGTAGCGATGCTGAGTGATTTACTGGTAATGGTTGACCGCCGCGCCAGGGCGGTCAGTTTGCGCGAAAAAACCATCATTAACGAGCGTCACGCCGTGCGCATGCTTGAGCCGGTTCTCTCGCTGGGGGTTCGCGCCGCCAGCGTGCCGGACACATGGATCCGTTACGCCGACCGCTGCATTGATGATGGTCTTGCCGCCTCAACAATCCGCCAGCGCATTGACTGTGTGGCTGCGGTCGTCGCCTGGGTGATTCACGCTGATATCAAATTTAAACCCGCCGCGCCGGGTTCGCTGGGGCGCATGCTGGATGCTATGCGCACCGCCGCCCGTTCTATCGGTAAACGTATCAAAAGGCACCGTGCACTAAGCAAGCCGGGCCGCGTGAGCGTCACTGAATATGTTGATGTAGTTCGTGATATTGAATCGGTCAGAGAGCCTTACAGATGCGTACTGCGCCTGATGCTGTGCTTCGGTTTCAGGGTATCAGAAACGCTATCGCTTAAACGCACCTCCATGCTGGCGGGCGGTCGCCTGTTCGTGCCTGACAGACACACGAAAACGCATTCGGATCTGCTGCTGCCCGTTCCGCTTGAATACATACCTTTGGTAACTGAGTGGATAGGGGTGATTGAGGACTCAGAAATCAAATACAACACGCTTAATACGGTAGTGTCTCGCGCCGGGATTAAATGGCGCAGCCACGACCTGAGAAAGGTATTTCGTACAGCCTCAGCCGTTCGTGGAGAGGATTATTTAGCGGTGGAGTTAATTCTTAATCATGCAGTTAAAGATGTGCCAGCCGCTTATTTGCAGTCGCCGCCATATTCAGCGATGCGCAAAGCGCTAAAAAACTCTATTGATGATTATCTCAGCGTTAAGGTAGAAAAATGAAAACAGCGGCTATTAAAGACAATGACGTAATGTATAAAACAAATTATCCGCGTGGGTGTGCATTTAAATGCCTCCAGTTGCGCACTAATTTAAAAGCAGCGCCATCTATTTACCGCGTGGAATTAATCGACCGGAACAACGAGAAGATATTAATGGGTGGTTGCCAGTTTCTGGCTGACGCAATGGCGCTTTATACCGATTTATGCACGCTCAGCGCCTCAGAGGTTGAAACGGCGTTCGCCAGCATGTGCTGACCTCCTGATGATGTGATAACAGCCCGGCTAATGCCGGGTTTTTTGTGCCTGAAAAACGCCAGGCGGCGACATGAGCATGTGAATATATTGTTAAATTCACAGCAACATAAATTCAACATCTTAATGTTACAAATGTAACGTAGAACGTGAATAAAATGTTATGTGGATAAAAATAAACGAACCACAAATCAGAGGGATAAACAGTGATGCATATCAACAATTCGGGAATAAACGCTAAAAATAATTAATTTCAATATTATCAATAACATATATAAATTGATTGTTTTGCATGCGATTTATGGTCATTTTTTGATGTCCACAACTTGTAATTTGAGACGGAAGAAAATTAAAAAGTTTTGACTGTGAAATGTGGCTGATATTTCAAGGGGATGGAGGGGTGAGGCAAACGGATATATAAGGTTTGACAGTGCGACCTAATGTCGAAAAGTGGTCATTAAACCAGCAAAGAAGGCCAAAGTATTAATAAGTGTTTCAGGCAGAAACAAAGCCGGGAAAATTACACCACAACAAAAACTAACCCATTCAAATACATAACTGCATTACTACGACATTTGATAATGGTTTGACTCAGATATGTTTCCGCAATCTGGTATGACCATCGCCATTAACATATTGACACGCCATCATGCAGCCAGGGCGAAAAATGGATAGGTGGAGAGAGAGGGGGAGTAGAAAGCCATTAAACCCGCACCGGGCTTGTTTCCGTCGACAGGTGGGGTGGAATAATCATTTTTAAGCGTTCCGGCAAAACGGGCAATAAATTATCCGTTTAATTATGTTAGCGCTGTTACATATTATTTGAACGAAAAGCGAGCACTACAAAACCAACAAAATAACAACAATAAAGTTGGCACGATTAATGTTATCCACATTGAAAGGCAATGCTGGCGCGGCTTGAGGGCGATATTGACCGCTAACATGATTCATGCAGGGTGCAATTATTTAATAGTTATCCACAGTTCAAACCTTGAGCCATATATTGACAATCGTTACCGCTGGCGGAGTTTCTGTAATTAGCCAGGTGCATGCCTAAAAATCACTCCTATATAAGGAGGCGATTTATGGCTTACGGCTGGCAGTACGAGATAACTGTTTTCTGCACCGATGGTGAGACGATCCACATTGACGGCGTTGATGTGGATTTTTCCTGTGTGCGCGATGACGAGAAAGAGCCGAACGAGGCCGACTTAACTATCTGGGGGCTGACACCTGAGACGCATAACGCGATCGTTCAGGCTGGCTCTATGGTCACGTTTGCAGGTGGCTATATAGATGAAGGGATGTTCACGCTGTTCCAGGGTGAACTCATCAGCGCCGTGAACGTTAAACCCGGCGAGGTTTACGGCCTGAAAATGAAGCTGTACGAGGCTCTTATCCCGTTCCGCGCCAGCGTCACATCACGCAAGTTCCGTAAGGGGCAATCTCTCAAGGAAGCGATCGCGCAGGTCGCCTCTGATATGGGGCTGGGTTGCCAGCTGTCAAAAGCGGCCGCTGCGCTAACTCTCCCCAAAAACATCAGCGCTGCGGCGCTATCCCGCGACGTTCTGACGAGTCTTTGCCGCCCGGTAAACGCCACGTGGTCACTCCAGTACCAGTCGATTGCAGTTACAGCTGGTGATTCCATCTTTGATGGTGCTGCCGCGTTCTCTCCTGACAGCGGGTTGCTGGGCGTTCCGCTTCTCAAAATCCATACCCCGAAACGTAAAAAGAAAAAGCCGTCAGAGAAAGAGCAGATCCAGGCCAAACACGAAAAGAGCATCAAAACGTATGCCTGGCCCCCGAAAAATTCGCAGGTGGATTACAGCAAAGGCGCACGTCGCCAGATAGGTGTAATCGAGGCCATTACGTGGGAGTCACTGCTGCGCGGTGGTGTGGAGATAGGTGAAAAAGTGGTGCTCTCTTCCCCGTCGATGGGTGAGAGTTGGGAGATTATCGTCAAAAAAATCTCTCACCGGTTCAGCACCAGAGATTCCCAGCCCCGCACAACTTCATGGGAGGGAATTATCGCATGAGAGCGGCAAGCCAAATCGCGGCCATCGTTGACCAGGCGCTTAACTCTGCGCTGTTCGCACTGGAGGCAAAGATTGTCTCTGTTAAGGGTGGCCGGGCAACCGTCAAGCCAACACCTAAACGCACCTTTGGTGATAACCCGGATCCTATTGAGTACGCCGAGGTAGAAAACGTCCGGCTGGTGTCTCTCGTCTGGGATGGCGGAAAGTCCGGCGTATCCGGTCGGGTTAAGCCTGGTGATGAGTGCCTGCTTATCGCCTTATCCCACGGTGACGACGACGAACCAGACCACAAAACACTGTCCTCAGCCGTGGCGTTCTGCGGCTTTTCCGACTTCGCCAGCCATCAGATGCCGGATGGTGCAGGGCTGCGCGTATTCAGCGGCAGCGCGTTTATCGAGTGGGATGACAACCACATTAAAGCCGCAACAGGCGGTGGCGCTGAGATCGTAATGGATGGCGACAAAATCAATTTTATCGCGCCGGGTGGTCATGACTTCACAGGCCCAGCCCGTTTCCGTGATGACGTGACTATGGATAAAGGTTTGAAACAAGGAGAGTCCAGCGGCGCTAAAGCGGAATTTGGCGGCGATGTAGATATTGCAGGAATCAGCAAAGCGGCAGACCACGACAGCGACGGTATTTCCGGTAAAGACCATGACCATATGGAACAGGGCGACGGTAAGCCCACCAGCAAACCACGAAGGAATTAATGATGAAACTAAACGACCAGGCTGCACAAATTGCTCTTTCTAATCGCGGTTTTCTGATGGCTGGCGACTACACCACAGAAATTACCAAAGGCGACATTATCAGCGTGACCGAACGCACCGGGCTGGTAGTTGAGCGCGTGGAGTGTGTGCCCCTCATTAACGCGCCGCTGGCAATGGTGATGGAGACCTGCCGCGACGGCAAAGACCGGTACATGCCGTTTTATTGCGATCTGCCTTTCGAACTGCCGCACCAGGCAGCTATGGCGCAGATGCTGAACGATGCGGGCGAGGGCTTTGACCTTGATGACCTGCTGGATATCGAGTCACTTGACGCTGCGGTGACGATCGTTCACCTGGAGCAATGGCGGCATACCGAATGAACATCACAACCGTTCAGTATCGGCAGGGTGTGAAAGGGTGCTTCCTATCTAATGAGCGCCCGGCGCCTGGCGAACCGTTAACACTGGTCATGCCCACATGCCGGGGTAAGCGAATAATCCCGGTCGGGCATGTTGAGCGCATAGAGGCGGTGGGTGAGGTCCGCTGTCTCGTTTGGGTGTCGAAGCTGACAGCCGTTGAAGGAATGGATTACTGATGCTGGACATAATGCAGGACGATGACGGGGTAATCCTCGTCAATGGTGATTTTGTGCTGGATGGTGGCATTGATGGCGTTGCGCAGCAGGCGGAGATTCGCGTCGCCACGAACAGGGGTGAATGGTGGCTGGATACGTCGCAGGGTCTGCCGTGGCTACCGGGCATCATGGGGTCAAAACTCCCGGCCTCTATCGTTTCCAACATGATTAACGCCGAGGCAAAACGCACGCCTGGTGTCACCGATGCCAGGGCAACAAACATCAGCGATGTGAAAGGCGATTTTACGATCCGCTTTGCTGTTTACATCGGCAATGAAACCAAAGAGGTGAGCAGTGGAATTAGTTAATGACAGCGGCTGGCACGGTGCCAGATTGCCCGAGATACGCGGCGACAAGTACGAGAAATTAAAGGGGGCGCTGGGAAACGTTAACCCTGACGGGGATTCGCTAATCGGGCAGACTATCGCGGTTGTGGCAGAGGATGACCTGGATATCATTGAGGCGATCGGATGGGTGTTTTCTGGGTTCTTCATTTCTCAGGCTGAAAACGCGCAGCTGGATGCCTTTGGTGAGCGCTTTAACCTTCCCCGCAATGGCTTAACGCGATCCTCTGCTTACGTTATCTACCTGCTGCAGCCAGGGCAGACCATCAACGCGGGTGAGTTGTTCACGATTTCCGGCAGTTCGGGCGACTGGACAACGACCGGGGATGTGAAAGAAAACGGCAAGACGGCAGCAGGCTTTGTGTTGTCAGTGAAGCAGGCCGCTATCACTACGGGTAACACGTTTACTATCTCGATCTCCGGAAACCCGTATTCCACTCAGTATCGGACGGGAGATACATCAGATTCAATCATCAGCAGACTGTACGCCGATATCGTTGCGCGTGAGCCGTCACTGGCGACCTATATGACAGCGTACGGCCAGTTACTCTACGCAGCTGATGGTCGCACGTTGATTCAGTTCTCTTTTGCTGATGACGTATTCCAGATTGTGCGCACCGGCATTCCGGCCACGGCCTGGTATCAGAGCGATACAGAGTTCCCACAGGCGCTGTTCGGCTACATCGCCACTGATGACATCCTGGTGCTTTCAAACGGATTCAAAGGCTATCTGATTGAGGATGACGAGATTTACCGACCGCGCATACAGGCGGCGGCGGCTGAAAGACGTGTGAGCATCAGTTCGTCACGCCCTGGCATCAGAAATGCGATCCTGGCCGTTGACGGCGTGACGTATGCAGACGTTGAGGTTAACCGCGGATTCCAGACCAATGCTGATGGCGTGCCGGGAAAATCAATACACGCCTTTGTCGCTGGCGGAGCGGATAACGATATCGCCCAGGCGATTTACAACGCAGCGGCGGGGGAATGCGGGTTTTATGGTGATGTTTCCGGTACCGCAACAGACGGAACGACAACGGAAACCGTGTATTTCAGCCGTCAGAGTTATCAGTTGGTTTACGTATCGGTGTCAGGGGCTGTATGGGATGCAGAAACCACAGGTAAGCCTGCAGATTACCTCAGCGTCGCGAAAAACACCGTAACCGCGTATTTCTCGCAGTTGCAGGTGGGGCGTGATGTGTTTGCCGGTCAGATTTATGCCCGTTTACTGTCCGCGCTTCCAACGCTGACGGATATCGCGGTGAAGGTCGGTAAAACGTCCACGCCAGCAGACAAAACCGTTGCGATCGGCAGCGGAATAATAGCCGTTACCAATAATTCATCCGTGGCGGTGTCGTAATGGAGCCGGTAATCAAAAGCCCGGCGCAGCTGGCAAAGGAGCGCTTTACCTCAAAGGTACGAAAAAAGCGCAACATCGACCTTGTAGCCGGGTTGAAGTCCAGCAACGCGAGCATGACGGCGGCGATCGAGTATCTCAAAAACGGCTACTCGCTGGATGATTCTACCGGATTGATGTTGGATGCGCGGGGTGAGGAGTACGGCGTACACCGCGAGGGCCGTGACGATGATGAGTACCGTCAGGCGATACGCCAGGAAATGGGGAGTCAGTCGGTATCTGCGCAATCCCGGCCATCTATCGGCGCATACATTCGCCAGCTTTATAATTTAACCTGGCTGACACTGGATAAAGTCGGGTTAAGCACTGGCGCGGTCGGCGCGGCATTCAACCGCGTGCCGTTCCGCATGGTGTTTGTGCAGTGCGGCAGCATGGCCCCGGATATCGAACTGCCGGAAACGCTGGTATCTGCCACCTTTGCGGCTGATATCTACAGCGCGGCCACGCCACCTAACGCGAAACTAACCCATCACGCCCCGATGTTCCCCGGCAATGTGTTCCCTGCTGTATGGGCGGGCATCAAGTACGAGCGCACGCAAAAAACCGTGCTGGCGACCGCCACAAAGGGGATCCGCGTTAACGCGACACAGTCATTGCTGACGCGCATTGAGGGAAACAAAACGCAGAACGGCACTGAGCTTGTCGAGCCGTTTAATACACTCGTAACCGTTAAAAAAGTGAAGGTGCTGAATGGATAGTTGGGCAGCAACAGACAAGGTTTATGCCGGGCAAGGTGGGGCGGATATCCCTAACAGGCAAGAGCCATCACAGGAGAAGCAGGCGACTGGTTTTGCGCCGACCTATTTTGACGCGCAGGGCAACCTGGTGTTTGGTGATGGCATCAGTGCGCAGGAGATGAACTTCATCCTGAATGATTTATACGCCAAATACAAAGCGCTACTGGCGCGGGCGAATCAGCCATGAACAGCTTTGCGACAATTGACCGGGTTTATCCGTTTAACGGCGGCTCGTTCGCCAGCAAAAAGCAGCCATCAACCACGGCGCAAGCTGGGGGATTTAAGCCGACCTATATCGACGCCAGCAATAAGCTGGTGCCAGGGGATCCGATTGATGTGGCTGAACTCAACTACATCTTTAACGACCTGTACGAACAGGCCGCAAACATTGACCGAATTTTAACGGCTAAGGGGAAATAATGGCCTTAACATCTGATGAACTGGTCGCCATATCTGACCTGAACAAAGCGGCGATCGCAGACGCAAGCGTAGTGCCGGATTGGGTGCTGCCTGCTGAGGTCAGGGGTAGCGCAGCGCCAATTAGCGGCATTCCGTACCCACAGCAGACGATAGACGTGTTTGGCGGCTTACTGGCTGGCACATGGTCATTGAAGTTCCAGAACCCGTTACAGCGCGTTGTGTGCGATCTGGAGATATTCCACGGTGACAACTCCCCGGTTAATGCGGCCCCTGATTTATCTGCGCTGCAGTTGACCGTTTCCGGGTTTGACAAGGCAGTAATCTTCTGTCCGGCCAAAACTGCTACCGATACAGCGCCAGCTAATTACTTTGGGTTGACGGTGTCCGGCGCAACGCCTGTCTATAAGCTGGGTGGTAAGCGCCGTTTTCTGGAGCAATCCGGGCTGGTGGTGATTCCACTGACCATGATTCTGCTTTCTACTCGCGCCCTGACCAGCCAGGAAACCAGCCGCGCTCTGTCCATTACCTTAAAACGCAAAAACGAATCGCAGATGACCACCGCACCGGTAATCAGCGGCATGGTTTACAGCAACCCGCTACCGTCAGCGCGTGATATCGCTCAGGCATCGTGACCGCTGAGAAATAAAAAAGTCATTCCGATGATTTGTGCCAACATAACCCCGATTTGTTTTCAACATTTCTGGGGTATGTCTTTTTATGAAAGTGACAACGAGAAAGAAACCTGTTTTCAGGGATTTTTACAGCAACGGCATGTTTGCCCGTGTGGTAGCGACCAGGACAGAGGCGGGTAAGTGGCGGCTGTTCGGCCTGCACCGTTCGGCAGATGCTGCGGTCTTTGTCGAGGCAGCGCGGGGCGGGATTCGGGAGTGGTCGGGATTAAATCACCTTGGAGATTTCTGCGATTCGGTAGGGATTACGCTCTGGGAGGTTCACCACAAAGGAGCGAGAAAAGAAGAGGCCGCATAAGCGGCCTGTATCTAACGAATATTATGCTGGCGATAAAGGCCAGTCTGGTGCTGAGCTATCTACACGGCTTAACAGCACACGATACTTTTTCCATTCCTGAAGCCTGACTGTTTCATCATCAGTTGCCATATCCATATCAACTGCATCCTGTAAAGGAGCAATAGCCATATTTGCCGTTTGCATCAGACGAGTTTTTTTATTTTCGTTGAGTGCGATCCATTCTTCAGGAGTATATTCCGGCTGCTCTACCAGAAGCGGGCCTGACGGGGTATGACTGATATATTTGCCATTTGCCTGCCCCTCGAATAGTGCCGAATGTGCATCTTCGCTTATCACCATGAGGTCATCAGGGAGATTTTCATCGTTGAGTTCATCTGCACTCAACCAGTAAAACCCTTTCCCGGTATAGCTGTAATAATATTGTGCGTTAGTCATTTTAATATCCCAGTGCAAACCATGAAATGCCGCATGCTGTATCAGCGCCAGAGTTCGCTTTGCTGGAGAGATAGAACTGCGTTTTACTCACCGGATAGCCGTATGCGTTGTCTATCGCCCCGAGTTGCCCGTCTTTGTTACAGGCAAATACTGCAAAGCAAATATCACTGAACGATCTTGGGAAAGAATAAGTTCCTCTGGCGTTGTCAACGTTGCCCCACTGCATCAACAGCCCTGTTGACTCATCGCGACTCCAGCCTGAAAAGCCCATCTGAGCTGAATTTTTCTTATTAAAATTGCTGTTAACCCAGTCTACCGTGGCACGCGCATTAATATTTGCGTCGCGAGTAGCGAGTTGACTGTTAACCCAGTCTACCGTGGCACGCGCATTAATATTTGCGTCGCGAGTAGCGAGTTGACTGTTAACCCAGTCTACCGTGGCACGCGCATTAATATTTGCGTCGCGAGTAGCGAGTTGACTATTGAGCCAGTTTGTTAGCGCCCCACCCCATGCGGAGCCACTAATATCTCCGTTTGTGTTTAAAACAGCCTCTCCAGCTTTAATTAATGCCGGAGAGCGCAGCTCACCTGTTGCAACATCAAAAACCCAAAGTTTATCGTTAACCTCAAAATCCGTGCCGGCATGGATAACAATTTGCGGAAAGTTAGCATTGCCCGTTGTCAGCAGTCCCAGTGAGGCGGCGACAGGATAACCTGACGCAAGAGAGACCTTTCCTTTTGTTATAGGGAAATAATTATTGTCGTCGTTCGGACGAATTATATTGGGTGTGCAGAATGGAGCATCAGTTGTTCTCTGGTTATTTAACCCGCCCGCGCCAGGCCATGCATTATTTTTAGCAATAGCCCGGAAGAATGGCGCCAGAATTTTTACGCCATGCTGTAACTCATCTTCAGAGAAATATCCCACCGTAGCGTTATTCGCTACCAGGGCTACATTACCATCACCGTTTCCGGCGATACCAGAATCACTGTCGCCAACCCATACCGCACTGACCATCAGATTACGTTTTCCCTGGCGACCATCGAACAGGCTGTCTATTAAGTCATTGGCAAATTCCGTGTTGGCAATCTGCTTACTTTTATCGCCCTTTGCCGCTGTCGGGGTGGTTGGTGCGCCTGTCAGGGCCGGGCTGTCCAGTGGGGCTTTCAGCCCCAGCGCAGCGGCCATAGTAGTGGCAAAGTTCGGATCATTACCGATGGCCGCAGCCAGTTCGCCCAAGGTATTCAGTTCGTCCGGAGAAGAATCAATAAGTGCAGCAATGGCTGCATCAAGCTGTCTTTTTGTTGCCTGTGGTTCCCAGTCGCCCCATATGGCGAGATTGCCATTCCATCCGATAACACTTCTGATGGCTGTGATATTGCTATCGAAGACTGTATACCATTGCTGAACACCATTATTCGCGCATGGATATACCTTTAAAACGCCAGCAGAAGGGAATGGATAACCATTAGCGGTTGTTGCGCCAGCGTTTGTGGGTTGAAAGTAAATTCCTGAATCATTTGGTTTACATAACGCATCAATATTCTGATTGGTTGATAACACTCTAAACATCACGGCCGAATAATTGTTTTCAGACATACGCACCTCGTTAAGTAGTCTCAGGTGCGATTAAAAGCGATGGGAGGGGGCGCATACAGCAAAGGGGCGAGCGGTAACGCAGCCAACGCAAAATTGCGTTGGCTGTTTTGGGGGGGATTCAGGCTATCATTTCAAGGCAAAGCGCGTAGAGGTGCTCCTGTGTGCCGTTTAGCGTCTCAAATTCTGCCTTGCCGCCGCATGTTCCGTCAGCGTGAACCGGAACAAGCCAGGGATAAACCGCGCGTACTGCTGCTGGCGCGGCGTGCTGGTGGTGGCACTCACATAACGAGAGTACATAAGTATGTGCGCCGTCTGCCGTTCTGCCGTTGATGTGGTGAATGGTGGCGTTCTCATTCGTCACGCCATGCACATAGCAGGCGATACAGGGCAGGGATCCGATTTTGTCCATCATGCGCCGTTCGGCTGCGTTCGGCGTCCTGCCTTTTAATCCACGGCATTTAATCGGCTTATTTTTTGCCCGTTCCGCGCTTTTGATTTGTCGTTCCCGCTGCTTTTCGTACTGTTCTGCCCGCCATTCCGGGTCTGCCTGTTTCGCACGCTGGCGGGCGATGGCCCGCGCCTGGTATTCACGCTGTTTTTCAAAGTGACACTGTAACTTTTCCTGTTCGGTTTTCATGACCGTTACCCCACATGTCAGTAAGGAAGGTCAGATTCAGGAACGTATACCGGGAAATCGTTAGAAAGTCCGTCCGTCTCCACATACAGGATAAGCGTGTCGATATACCCGGCTGTGTGGGCGTTACAACGGCTGGCTATTTCGTGGAGCTGCTGGAGCTTTGTGTCAGTGCTGGCGTTGCCGCGTGCAATCTCAATGGCAATCGCCGCTTTCTGGTTCATCTCGCAGGCCATATCAATGCGCTGTTCACGGTCGAGTTGGGTCTGTGCTGCTCTGATGGTTGATTCGCTGACCTCGTCGTCACCATCGGCACCAACAATGTCGGTCAGGCTGCGGGCGATTGTCATTTCAGGCTTTGCCAGCTCGTCAAAATTGACGTTGCCGGACATTAGTGACAGGACGTAGAAATCACGGCAGGCGGTATACCAGCTGCGGCGGTGGTAGCTGGTGTCGTTCTGAACCTCGCGCATGTTGAGTCCGGCATTAACATGCGACTCCATCAGGCGCATGGCAATATCCATGATTTCATCGTCGTGGCCTGATTCAACAGCCAGAACGAAGGCCTCTTCCTCTTCGCTCAGTGGGGAGCAGTCAGGAACGAACGTGCGCGGCGGCACGATTCGGTCACTGGAGTCGTGGACGCTGCTGTTATCAGCGGTAGAAAGCGCCACCGTTGTCAGGGATTCGGCAATATCCATCGCTGTTCCAGCGCTGACGTGCTGGCCTGTGCTGGTGTCGATAAGGTCATCACCGTCAACCCTGAACTGTCCGGCATCCTGGTAAAAAGTCTGCCAGTAAGCATCTGTGAGCCCGTAGCGCAGGACGATATCCCGCGCCTGCTGTGCATCACTTTTCAGTCCATCAAGGCGGGTGATTGTGTCCTCAGCGACTTCTGCAGGTGTGCGCAGGAATGGGTTACGCGCTTTCGCCTGGATGATGGCAGCGGCCCCGGTAAACTCTCCAGCTGCAACCAGCATATTGAGAATCGCCTCTGGTTTGGTGCGTGCGCTGGTGATCGGTTTCCATTCGCGGCTGGTGTTGAGAGCCCGCGCTTTCCGGCGTTCCTGCTTGCGGCTGGCCTGGTCAATATCGTCATCACCATCAGTGATATCCAGAGCCTGGCGCAGACCATAGCGGCGGAAATAGGTGAACGTCGCGCCCACCTTCTGACATTCATCCAGGCGCTTATCTTCTTTCATGAAGGCCGGGAGGCGGAACGATACTTCCGTATTGGTCGGGATGTGCAGGAAGGTAGTCACCATCGCCAGCGGCAACTCGTCGCCTTTCTCAAACTCCTGCTTAAGCATCAAGCCATGCTGATAAATCGGATCGCGCAGCATGTCCAGCATCTGCGCCAGGCTGGCGTGGGTAAAATCCAGCGTTTCGTTATAGCTGTCGCGCAGCGGGTTTTTCAGTTCGTGAATCATGTGCGCCAGCGCTTCGTTAACGTTGGCGTACTGCTTGCCGGGCGCGACATAGACCTCTGGCGCGGTAGCTGGTTGCACTTCCTGTTTTTCACCCTGATTTGAGGGCTTTTTAGCGGCGGGAATCATCTCAGCACTGGCGTAACCAGCGGCTTTAAGGGCAGTAATGGTGTGTGCAAGAAGTTCGGCGGCATCAGGGATAGACAGTAATGTAGACATATTTGTGCACCTGTTTGAGTGTCTGAAAACCCACTTTTGAGATGGGCGGGGTGGAGCTCAAAACCGCAAACAGTCGGCGGACTTATTACAGACGGAGAGGCCTGCTATTCGTCGCACTCCACCCCATAATTCAGCACTCACGTAGCACTAGCTACCAGAGCATAAATTCTGGGTACAAAAAAAATCACGCTGACGGGGTGATTTACCGCTGTTTGTTGAGGTGTTTTGAGCACCTGTATAGATCTTATTTCAACTACAAATTAGAATCAAGCACATCGGCATGCATCAGGGATAGAAATGTGAAAACACCGAGCTATGCGGTCATCAAGGTGAATTCAGCAGGGGAAGCGAAAATAACCAAGCAGTGGGCGGCGGAGTGTGCTGGTGCTGGGTTGGTAGGCAATGAGTCGTGGCGCAATGAGCGTAAAAATGCCCGTATCGCAGGTATGCACTATTTCAGGTTACGATGCTTTTTACCTGAGTTAAGCCCTGAACATGCAAAGCTGGAGGGCGTGGCCTTTCGCATTACTGAGGTTTTCACCTGCCGCTGCTGCTTTCCCGAATGGCTTTTCAGTGAGAGCGACGTTAGCCAGGCGATAAAAGAGATCGCCTTAAGAAAGAGTACCGCTCACACCTAATTTTGTTGTCTTTCTGACGAATCAGCATAATCCCTTCCCGTAGCAGGCGGTTGCGAACTGCCGTTTGCTCTCATCGGTCTTTGCCTTTGCTTTGTTGTTATAGCAATTGTTTTACTCTTTGTGATGTTGAGCCATTCCGCCCCCGGAGTGGCTTTTTTTATTTGTACTACATGCCAGCGGTAACGCCGTTTTTGATCCTCCCATTTCCCCGATACGCTTCAAGCCTCACAAAGGGGGCGTTGTGACCATAAAGATAAGTAAGCGAGATGATGCTTTTGCAAAGCTGGTAGCCGAGGAGCGGGAAGCGCCGGGCTTTAGCTATGCGAAATCACGCAGCAGAGACTACAAGGGGTTTAACGATGATTTTCAGGCTGAAAAGTTGCTTAAAGACAACGACATCCAGCAGGCGGTTAGCGTTTACCGAAAGCACATTATTGCCAAAGACATTGTTGGCCGACAGGAGGCACTGATTGACCTGTCGGACCGTTTTCGTGCGCCGGACGCAACGGCGGTGATGCTTGAACTGCTGGCGCTGGAAAAACAGCGGCTGGAGCCAGAAGTATTCCGTAGCCGCCTGGCGGCGATCGACACCAGAGCAGTAAAAAATATAAAGCGAACCAAACACGGCTGGCAGGTGGAGGGGCTGGATAAGTCGAACCTTGCGGCGCGGATCCTCACACTGGCAGGTGTCGATATCAGTAAGCCGATTTCAGACGAGGGCAAACGTATTGCGCGTGAAACTCTGACCGAGATTTACAGGGATATAGGCGGCGATGACAGCGATTGAGACAACACCAGAACATGACTTAGAACGGCGTAGCTACTGGCTAACCGAAAAAAAGAAAATGGCCGAGTGGCGGCGCACTATGCGTGCGTTAACCACCAAACCACACCGCGTTAAATGCCTGCGCGGTGGCCGTGGTTCCAGTAAGTCATGGCGAATTGCTGAGGCGCTGATTGAGCTGACTGTACGTTATGACCTGCGCGTGCTGTGTTTGCGCCGGGTGCAAAAGTCTATCGACGCTTCATCCCATAAGCTGCTGGCCGACACGATCCGCCGTCTGGGTTATGAAGCTGAGTTCACGATAACGCAGAACAGCATTAAGGCTAAATCTGGCGCTGAGTTCCGGTTTCTGGGGTTCCAGTCCAACCTCGACAGCATCAAATCCATTGAGGGTGTGGACATTTGCTGGGTGGAGGAGGCGCACGCCATTTCTGCCGAGGCATGGGAAACCCTGGCACCAACGCTACGCCGTGAAGGTGCAGAACTGTGGATTACCTTTAACCCGGCGTTTGCCTGGGATGAAACCTATGTGCGGTTCGTCCTCAATGCAGAAGATGACTGGTTCGTTGAAGAGGTGAACTGGTATCACAACCCGTTCTTTAACTCGACGCTGGATAAAGAGCGCCTCTACACCCTGAAATATTACCCCGATCGTTACGACAACATCTGGAATGGCGTTCCGGTCAATGACCTGCCGGGCGCGGTGGTGCATCGCGGTAATCTTGAAAGGCTGGTTGTTAAGCCTGATTCACGCCTGGCGAAAGCGTGTCGCACTGGCGTTAAAACAGCAGTGCTCGACGTTGCCGACGATGGCGATGACGATTCTGTGCTGGCGTTCTTTAACGGTCGTTTTCTTTACCGTATGGAGCGCCTCAAGGCGCGTGACACCGTGCAACTGGCGCAGCAGGCGCTGAAACTGGCAACAGAGGAAGGTTGCGCCGTACTGATTTATGACTCTGTGGGCGTTGGTTCCGGCGTTAAGGGTGAGCTGAATAAGTTTGATGACTCAGAAATTGAGTTCCGTAAGTTCGTTGCCCAGGGCGAGGTGCTGCGTAAAAAATCACGCTATCGCGGTGGCCGCAACAACGAAGAAACATTCCATAACCTCCGCGCCCAGGCGTGGTGGTCATACCGCGACGCGGTCAATGATACGGTGCGTTGGCTGGATACTGACATCATGCCGCCTGATGGCCTGTTCGCCATCTCCAGTGATATCCCGCGCCGCTATCTCGATCGCATCCTCTCTGACTCCACTGGCGTTATGTGGGAAACCACCCCAGAGGACAAAATCATCATTGAAGCGAAGAAAAAAGTTAAACAGCGGCTGGGCGTGTCCACGGACTACGCCGACGCCATTTTCCCGCATCTGGTACGCATGAAATCAGGAATTATCCAATGACGAGTAAAACAAGCCTGATTCCCGTAGAGGGGATCCTGACCAAAGAGGGCGTAATGCCCGCGCAGTACAACCATGACGGGTACGTCAGCATGATGACCAGCGTTGCGGCGGGCGGTCTTTCGCAGGGCGCTGCCGGGATGGGGTCGCCAACGGCAAACCGCATGAAAGCCCGTTCTGCTGAGGGGATGATTCCGCTGGTGGCGGCAATGGCCGGAGAAACGTCAGGTATTGGCTGGCGCATTATCACTGAGCCTGTTGCGGCGGCAATGCTGAACCAGTTCACGGTGGTTACTGATAACCCGGATGATGCTGAGAAAATTAAAGACCTGTTTGGCGACATGCGGGTGTGGCAGTGCGTTGAAAAGGCCGTTGTCCTGAAGCGTCACATGGGCTGGTCTGTGCTGGTCATGGGTGAAGAGTGGGTGCGCAGCCACGGCGCGAACTGGATTACCCCGTCTGATGACTGGTTCACCGATTACAATTCGCCGCAGTTCGGCCTGCCGGAGGGATGGCGCATTCAGTTAAAAAGCCCGGTCGGTGGCGAGGTATTCATTGAGCAGGAGGATTCTATCTTGTTCGGGGATCCTGAATACCAGCCCATTTATGCCTGCGCAGGTATTGAATTTGGCGCTCCGCTGCTCAGCAAGCCTTACGCCTCATTACAGCGCCTGGGGCTCTCCCATGAACTGATTATCAGCATCCTCTCGTTATCGGTTCAGGACATCTACAAAAAAGAGGAGCTGGCTGAGGATTTAAAAACCGCCAAAGGTGAAGCGCAGGTAGCACGTCGCATTGGTGGCATTGCGGCAACACGTCATCTGAACGACATGATTGCAGTGGATAAAGACGAGTCTATCGAGCGCCTGCAGACCGTCATGACCGGAACGGCTGACCTGGTAGATATGGCTATAAAACTGGTCTGCGCCGAAACAGGTTTCCCGATCGCAATGCTGGCAGAACGTAAGGGCGGGCTCTCGAATAGCGATACCAGCGCAGACGCGCAATGGCAGAATCTGGTTTCGCACATCACCACCAATGACATTATTCCGGCGCTGAAAAAGCTGGCGCTACGCTACCTGGGTATCCGGGCGGAGTTCGTGCCGAACAAGAGCCAGGGGCAGATTGACCGTGAAGTTGAGCGGGATAAGAAAGTCGCTGAGACGGTGCAGATTTACTACGACATGCGGGCCGTGACCAGTGAAGAGGCGCGGGCGACGGCGCAGGAAACCGGGGCTGTCGTCCTGCTGTCTACCAAAGCGCCCGCCACTGGCACCATAGATGACCAGAATGACGACGATTCAGACCAGAATCGGGATAAATCGAACCAGGGCGGAACCAAAGAGAGCCAGAGCGAGGCCAGCAATGGCAAAGAGTGAGCCACGGTATGACGCTGGTTATCCGCTGGCGATCGAGTCGGTCTACGCTCAGCGCCTGGGTGACAGCGCCCGGCAATATGGTAAATGGGTTCGTGATGCCTGTTTAAAGACCTACCGGGCGCTCGGGAGATCCGGCGCGGTCATCAATACTGACGCAGCAGACGGTAGGGATATTTCAGTTGATGACCTGCTGGGTGAGCTGGTCACAGCGGCAACACTTAAAAAAGTGCGCGTTTATATTCGTCAGCAGATGGGGAGAAACTTCTCGAAGCTGACCCGCGCAAAGCAGGAATCCATTATCCGCGCCGTTGCGATGGAGATTGCGCCGGATTCGGCGCTTTTCCTTCGGGCTATTCCCGCGCTGCTGAAAGATGGCGAGTTCGGCGCAGTACCGGCTTACGCCATCAGCGAGGTGCGCAGACAATCGGCTATCAGCCTGGCTAAAGCCGTATCAAAGGCCAATAACACCACACCTGACGCTTTTATCCGCGCCATCAACAAAACCGCTGATGACGTGCAGGCGGCGATCGTCAAAGGTAAGTTCGGTTTCACCGACGCTTACTACGAAACCTATTACCAGCGCTTCCGCGTTGACGGCGTGCCGCTTATCGACCTGAAAACGGGCGCAGCGGCAACGGCAGACACAGCCGGGGCGGTATCAAAGCAACTTCTGTCACTTACCGAAACCATGCGCGAGGCCAGCGCAGTGCCATCGCTGGCCGCAATGGACGCCGCCAGCACGCAGGTGCTCAACTCAGCCGTTGACGATTTCAGGCTGATTATCCGCGCAGCTGCTGATGTGGATCTCGCCCCCGGCATCACGCTGCCGCATGAGAGCATGGCCGACCTGATTTCGGTGGATATCTATGACGGCGATAAAAAGCTGTTGCAGCAAACCTCTGACTGGCTGGATGCCAGCATGGGGAGAATGCAGAACGTCAGCGAAGAGGCATTGCAGCGCGGCATCAAGACCATGCAGCAGGGGCTGCGCGAGGGGCGGGGCGTTGATTATATCGCTGACCAGCTTGCTACCGAAATGGAGATCCCCTATCGCCGCGCGAGGAACGTTGCCAGAAATGAGATAGGTAATCAGGCCTGGAATCTGGAGGAGGCCAACGCCCGAGCAGGCGGCATGAAATATTACCGCTGGCGTGGGATGTTAGACGAGCGCGAGCGAAAACTGCATGTTGTGCGGGAAGGACAGGCCTATACGCCGACCAGACCGCCACGAGACGGAAACCCCGGCCAGCCTCACGGTTGCCGTTGCTTCCCTGAATGGTTGTTCTCTGCGTCGGATGTAGCAGACGCGGAGAAAGAAATTGCAGCAAGAAACCCCAGTCAACAATGACGCAATCAGACAATGGACGATAACCCCCGAGGGTTATCTCCAGATTGATATCCCGATCGCCCGTCCGGGCGTGCTGGTTTATGACCGCAAACGCGGTGATGCATTCACGGCAAAAGAGTACCGCTCAGCCGATGAATTGTTTAACCAGGACTCAATGAATACCTTAATTGGCAAGCCTGTGACGGTGTCACATCCGCGCAATGGTCTGGTTACTTCCAAAAATTACCGTTCCGTTGCTGCCGGGGTTGTCACCGCCGTCATGCGCCAGGGCGACGAGCTTTTTGCACGCGCTCTGGTTCAGGACGAAAAGTCTATCCGGTTGATTCAGCAGGATAAGACATTGCGGGGCGCGTCGGCGGGTTATCAGTGTGACGAAAAACCCAAAGTAACGGGGCGATCTCCTGACGGGCAAGAGTACGACACAGAGCAGAGGGGGATTAATTACAACCACCTCAGCATTGTGCGTAACCCAAGAGTTAAAACGGCAAAATTTAATCTGGATGGTGAAAATATGGAACTTGATGAGGCGTTAGCCAAAATCAACGAGCTGGAGGCGGAGAAACAGACGCTTACCAGTGACCTCAGCAAAACGCGCGGCGATCTGCTTAAGGCAAACAAGCAAATCATCAACATGGACTCCGCCAGCAACGAAGCGTATGAGCGTGGCGTTGCGGATGGCCGTCAGGAGCATCAGCTCAAAGAAGCGGCGAAGCGCCTGAGTATCAATACCGATAGCCTGGGTGATATCAACCTGGTTAAGCAGGCCATCATCAAGAAAGCCCACCCCGAAGTAAACATGGACGGCTGGAGCGACGAACAGACTGATGTTGCTCTGTCTATGGCGCTGGTGGCGTGCGGTAAGAAATTCGAACAAACCCCGCGTAACCCGCGCACCCCTAACAACGATGAGCAGGGCTCAGGCGCTAACTCTGCGCACCTGAACTATCAGGCTCGCACCTTCGGCCATAAAAAACAGGGCGATAAATAATGCAGCTGACCATTAAAAACGACTTTGACGCAGGTTTGCCGGGCGACCTGGCTGTACTGCCGTCTTTCCGTTCGTCTGCCCGCGTTTCCTCACACCGTGCTGGCGGTGATGTTGCGCCGGGTGACGCTGTCAAGCTGACCTCCGGCAACGATTCGACTGTTGTTGCACTGCCGAACAACGGCGCGGCTACTGATGCGATCGGCATTGCCGTTGGCGCACATTCCAACATGCCAGCCATGCCGGGCTTTGGCAGTAACGTCAAAATTGGTGTTGTCACTGTCAACTGTCCTATTGGCATTGTGGAAGAGGGGCCGATCCGCGTTGCAGTTAAATCCGGTGAATCTCCGAAAGTTGGCGACCTGGCTGTGCCAAAAGGCCGCAACACTACCACTGGTTACATGGAGTGGGGTGTCGCTGGCACCAGTGACAAGAGCCGTTTCCGCTTTGAGACACCTGTTCAGCGTGGCGGCACTGCGATCGTAATGGTCACTGACGGTGATTCGCTGGCAGCGGGATACCCGCATGACACACCAGTGACTGGCGTGGCCTTAGCACCGAAAACCGCTTCTAAAGCGGCTGGTGGCACTCAGCAACTGACGGCAACCATCAGCCCGTCCGGTGCAACCAATAAAGGCGTTACCTACCAGTCCAGCAATGCCAACGTTGCCACGGTTGATGCCAACGGTCTGGTTACTGTCGCTGCTGGCGCAACTGCAGCGCAGACCGCAACCATCACCGTTAAGACCGATGATGGCGGCTTTACTGACACTGCTGTGATTACCGTCAGCTAACAGGGAATAAAAACCAATGAACGAGAAATTAATTGCTCAAATGATGCAGCAGCTGCTGGCGGAAGCGCAGGCGGGCGGCTCCATTCCGAACCTCAACACGGATGAGCAGGGGCTGATTTTCGCCCGCGACCTGATTTCCATGTCCAATGACGTTTACATGGAAGAAATGCCTGCACCTGTGGCGCTGACCATGTTTGCGCAGGAGCCTGGCATCAGTGAAGGGGCGAAGTGGGCAGGTTATCGCATGTACTCCGCCGCAGGCATGGCTAAAATCATGGCTGCTTACGGCACTGATATGCCGATGATGAGCGCCAAAGGCCGCGAGTTCTTCGCGCTGATGTACGACATTGGCCTGGGCTACGGTTACACCTACTCTGACGTTCTGGCGGCGGCGATGTCCGGCACGCCGCTTGATAACATCCTGGCGCTGAATACCCGCGAAGCGCATGAGCGTACCGTCAGCAACCTGCTGTGGCGCGGCAACAAGGAATACCAGATTGTAGGCTTTATCGAGCATCCAAACATCCCGCTGGTGGCGCTGGCTGGTGGCTGGGCTGCAGCTGACGGTGACAAAATCTGTGACGACGCCTCTGCGCTGATTTCGGCGGTTAACTCCACCAAAATCTACCAGGTGAATGAGTTCCATATGCCGTCCAAAGCCTGGTCACGCATTCAGGGTCTGCGCCTGTCCGGTACGCTGGGTACTGTGCTGTCGTTTCTGCGTGCGTCATATCCAGAAATCACCTTCCGCAAAAACTCCGATCTGGATGATGACGGTATCTGCATTGCGCTGGATAACACCCGTCGTCACTTCGCCCAGGCTACGCCGATCCTGTTCCGTCAATTACCGGTTCAGCGTTCAGGCCTCGACCTGTCTATCCCTTGCCTGTCCAAAACTGCTGGCGTGATTGTTCGCGCTCCGCTGGCTGCGGCTAAATCCTCGAAGGTTATCTAAATCATGGCTGAGAAAGAAACGGCATTCCTGACCAACACCACCGAAGCGCCGATCCACATCGGTGCTAAAAACGACGAAGGCACGGTAATCACTATCACCGTTGCCCCGCTGGAAGCGGTGGAGGTTGATAAAGCCACGCTGAACATTGGCGGCGTTAAACAGTTCCTGGACGAGAAGAAGCTGAAAGTTATCTCAGCTGCAGAGGCCAAAAAGCTCAACAAAGAGCATGACGGCATTATTGAGTCAGAAGACGAATAAGGCGATCTCATGACGGTACAAGACTGGTTATCCATTCTGTTACCGGGGGTTTCACTTGATGGGGGCGCTATTAGCGCCCTTTCTTCTCAGTGTGAGCGGCTCTATGACCTCCGGGCCGCTGCGGAATACGGTTACGACACAGACCGCCTTAAGGCGCTGTACGTGGCCGCTAATCTCGCCCCGATAGCAGTGGAAGGAATCAGCGCCAGCGTGCGCGGTGTCGCCAGCAGGCGTGAAGGTAAGGTTGCGATGACCTTTACCACGGCAGCGCAGAAAGCTGGCTGGCAGGGTACGCAGTGGGGCCAGGAGTTCATGGACGCGATGAGCAATCTGTCCGGTGGCTGCATTGTTATCGGTCACGCATCATAGCAAAGTGCCAATAAACACTTTGAGTAAAAATCAATAACTTAAAGGTGAATTAAATGAGTGAAGAAAAACCACAGGACGGCAGCACCGTTAAGGGCTACCGCACGTTGTCAGTTGATGACATCGCGCAAATGAATGACCTGAAAGAAATCAGCCGTGATTTTTGCGAGAAACTTGATATCGAGCGCCAGCATATTGAGCTGGAGATTGAAAAGTGGGCTCCGGCTGATAGAGGCCAGTTCAGAGACGCACTGCGCTGCCTGTCCATTGCCCGCACCAAAATGCAGGAAGCCTGCATGTGGGCCTGTCGTGCTGTAGGGCGTCCTGACGCTGATTGCTAACCCATTACAAAGCCCATCTGCTGGTGGGCTTGATAATGGTGTTACAGATGGAGGTTGTATGCGTGGTGGAGCTAAGTTCGAAACTCGGGGCGCTGACCGTGTTATCCGCCAGCGTATTGAGTCGCTGGCGGGTGTAACCCTCACAGTCGGCATACATCGAGGGGAAACCAATAAGGGTGTCGACGTTGCGACATATGGAGCCTGGAACAATTTCGGCACTAAAAACGCGATGGGGTGGGAGTTGATACCCGAGCGGCCATTCATGAAGTTTGCCTCCGATCGCATTGCTGACTGGATGCGCTCAGACGCTTACAAAGAGGTGCTGCGCGATGTGGCGCGTGGACGCATTACCCCGCAGCAGGCCATCACCAGAATCGGCGCTCAGGCCGTCGCTATCACCAGCAAGACCATTGCCGACTCTGCGCTATACCGTCCTAACTCCGACATCACCATTGCACGCAAGGGCAGCACAAAGCCGCTCATAAATAGCGGCGTGCTAATCCAGACCGTTAATTATAAGGCGTCCTGATGAGGCGATTAATTCAATACTGGCAACCTCTACCAGCTGAGAACGTGGGAGGCATTACCCGCCAGGAATACACAGACCAGCAAACAGCGTTTCTCAGCATGCAGCCGGTTGATGGTAATGGCTCGTTCCGGCAGTACCTGGCTGGCCGTAAGCCTCATGACTATCTGGAGGCCATCGGCGAAACAGATCTCCTGGTAACTGAGGAGGGCGAGCATAACGGGGCGATCGTGCTCTGTGGTGGCAGATATTACGAAGTGGTGCAGCGCCAGGAGTGGCTTAACGGCGTGATTAACCACTATGAGTACCTGCTGTTTGTCATGAAAGAACAGGACGCGCTGGCGCTGGTGGGATAATGGCAGGCTATACGGTCAAATTAATGACCGTTAGCGGGGAGGTTGCTTACCCGGATTACCGGGCGGAAAAGGCGACATTCAACGCTAACGGCAATATCAAAGATATTCTCTTCACTCCCTACAACGGGAGCGACATTGCTTTCATCACAGCAATCGAACTATCTGACGGCAGCGCCCCGGCGATTACGATCCCCGCGGATTTCGCGCTGTCGGTCGGCTGTGTGGTGAAGTTTCCCCCTGGCACGCTAAAGACCACTGACACCCAGGCCAGGGCGTTAATCATGACGGGTGCGCCATACGTCGCGCTGGTGCGCCTGCGCCAGGCGCTGATGCAACTGGTGGGTGATAACCCTCTCTATGCGATGCAGAAGCTACCCGAGCCAAAGGATCCATTTACCGCGCTTCACCTGCTCAGTTCTGGCCGGGAGCCGCAGCCCTTTGCGAAAACGTGGGATGGTGATTACCGGGTGTATCACTACAACTGTTATGCCAGCGTGCTGGTTATCCGTTCTGCCGACGATGCGCAGGAGTTCCTGGAAAACTTCATGCTGGAGGTGGACAGCACCGATGGTGATTTCTGGCAGTTCAATAACAACTGCAGCATTGACCGCTCAGGCGATTTCGAGAATAGCTCACCGCTAATTGATAACCTCGTTTACCAGCAAATGGCTCAGGTGACACTGTCACTGCAATTTGTTTACCAGCACTACAAACGGGAGCGCTGGCTTGAAAGCGCAACAGTGGAAAAGGGCAACAAGGTGACGATCGTCATCAAAGGTGCATAAATGGCAGATTTAAGCAGGCTTTTTAGCGTGAAGATTGGGCGGCAGGCGACTGCGGCCCAATATGGGGTTTTCGGCGTGGGGATTATCCTTGCGCCTGCTGCGGCGTTCTTTGGGCTGAAATACTCAAATTACGATAGCGCAGATATCAGCAAATTTACTGATTTGTACCGCGTTTACAGTGGCGCTAACGCGGCGAACGACGCGGCCACGGATGGGATTTCCGGCGATAACCTGCTGGCGGTTCAGGCGTACTTCTCACAGAAGCCCGCGCCGGATACCCTGGTCGTCGGTGATTTGTCGGCGGTTTACACCAAAACCATGATTGCGCTCAACGGCGTTCCGGTTGTTGGTGCACCAACGGCTACAAAAGCGACCATTGGCTATATCAAAGGCAACGATTACCGCAGTGCCAGCTTTGACGGAACGGCATGGAAAAGCGGCGGCACAACGGTAACAGATATTGTGGCGGATTCTGGCGGGCAAGGGCGCTTTACTGTGGATGGACGCATTGTCTATCTGGAGGGCGCGGAGGTTGTTCACGCTGAATCCACGGCATCAGCTGCTGCTGTTCCGACTGCTATTGCGGCCATAAAAAATCAGTACAACAAGTTTTTCATGTGCATGACACCGACACGGATCCTGTCTGTGCAGAAAGCTGTTGCTGACTGGGTAGAGGCCCAACCCGACAAGATGGGCGTGTTTATTGATGATTACACCGTTGCTACCTGGGCGACGGATAATATCACCAAGTATCTGCACGATAAGAACATGGACGGATCGTTTGCAGTCAGCACTAAGCGAGCTAAAAACTTTCTTGATGCTGCGCTGGCCGGGCGCTGTCTGGTTATGCAGCCGGGTTCTGAGACCTGGGCGCTTAAGACGCTCAATGCTGCTCAGGCTGATGACTTCACCGAAACCGATTACCAGAAAATCCGCGCCCTCAACGGCAACACGTTTGAGGACTACGGGTCTGGCATCACGGTGACGTATCCAGGCCTGACAGGTGGCGGTGAGTCAATCGAGGTTATCCGCTTCGCCTACTGGCAGGCAGACCGCATGCAAAAAGACCTCGCAACGCTGTTCGTGAACCGTAACAAAATCGGTCATGACCTGCCGGGTTACGAGGTTGTCTGCGCCAAAATGGAAAGCTCACTGCAAGCCGGTAAAGACGCGGGCGGGATCCTCCAGGACTTCACCGATGAAAACGGCGATCTGGTTCGTGGCTTTACCGTAACGCGCCCAACTATGGCGCAGGTCAGCGCAACGCAGCGCATTAACGGTGATATCACTGTGCAGTTCGAATTCTACCTCCGCTACGCCATTAAGCATGTTGATGCTGTTGGCTCAGCCATGACCTACGGAGTTTAATTATGTATTTGGGCGTAATGTCATCCAAAGACTGGCTGATTACCGTGGGGATCCTTCCGGTCATCGGCCTGGCGAAAGACAGTAACATCACACTGGAAATGGCTGATGACCAGGTCACGGTAACGTCGGGGATCGGCGGTGACTGGTCTTTTGTGGACAATCCTACTGATGAGGGCTCGCTGACGTTCGTTACGCAGCGTAATTCCCCATCTAACACAGCTCTGGCGCTTATGCAGAAAACCAAAGCTGTTATTCCGGTAACGCTGACCAATACCCGTAACATGTCAGTTCATCGCTTCACCCACGCCATGTTTACGCGCCAGCCTACCGATGGTGCAAATAACGGTGCTGGTGCGCAAACGCTGGAGTGGAAGCTTGTAACAGGCGAGGTGGATTCGGTCATTAACGGGGTCAATGTGGTCTGATGGATAACTCAATCAAGCAAGTAGAGGTTAACGGGAAAGCCTATTGCATCATTCGCATGAGTGCGTTTGATGCGATCCACTTTAACCTGCGCGTGGCGGAAATCCTGTCTAAGCATGGTATCAGCCAGGTCGAAAGCATCCTGACGATGTCATCCAAGATTTTCGGCGTACTTAACCGGGCAGACCACGACGAATTGCTTTTCACGTTGCTGGAGAAATCCCGCGCTCAGGACGTGGATAGCGGCAATTTCCTGACCAGTTGGGATGAAGTAAACCTCCACTTTACCCCTGATAACATCGCTGATGTTTACCTGCTGGCGCTGGAGTGCCTCAAGCTCTCCATTCTGCCCGTTACCGCAGGGTTAAAAAAAAATATTGGTCTGGACACAGCGGCAACGATGCAGGGAGCCATGCGGCAACTGTTCAGCGCCTTGTTGAAAACCTTAACCCCGCCGTCCGTACAGAACTCGTCATCTGGCGAGTGATTGAAAGCGGCCTGATTAGCTACGCAGACGTAGTGTCAGGGCGCGCC
>OBXO01000302.1_pt1 | contig 46419 bp, 43 predicted proteins | sample 1501431 | NCBI WGS metagenome assembly OBXO01 (sample SAMEA2580163, study PRJEB22360) | human gut metagenome | biome: human gut; feature: human-associated habitat; material: faeces | place: Denmark | collected 2008/2010
CACCGGACATGGTCCGTTCCGGGCGCTGATTGTCTCTAACCTTAAATGGGGAGGGCCCTGTCGCGGCCACTACGTGTTTCCGCAGACTTTATCTTCGCCCGCAGCCCCGAACCACGACAATCCTCCCCCGGGACGAAAGACTCATATACACATCCCACCACCCCGTCCGCTGGCCTGCGGCCGCGTCCTCACCTGCTTAACTAAATGACGTTGATTCACGGCCTGAGATATCATGGAAAAGGGAGACAGCCCGGCTGTCCCTCTCATCCCCTCCTTTTTCCCTGTGTCAGCAGCAGTACCGTAGTGATAATAGCCGCCAGTCCGGCAAAATCCATTACGGTAAAGTCGGTGCCCAGCCACAGAGCGGAGATAACGGTTGCTGAAACCGGTTCTATGCACGCCAGCATGCTGGCTTTGACAGAGCCGATATCACTGACGCCCTGGAGATAGAGGGTGAAGGAGAGAGCGGTTCCAATCAGCACGATGGCGGCCAGGCCAAGAACCGTTCCCAGATCAAAGGTTACACGGACCGTCCAGTACCTGGTGGCGAAGAACAGGAAAATACCTCCTATCAGCATGCCGTAACCGGTGACGACCGTGCTTCCCCAGCGTCCTATGATTCTTTCCGGCAGCATGGTATAGCTCATCAATGCCACCGCTGATAAAAGTCCCCATGCCAGGCCAAGGTTTGATATGACAAGTGAGTGGATATTGCCATGGGTAGCCAGAAGAAAGGTTCCCGCTACAGCCAGTATGATAGCGAAGACCTCCCTGCCCGAAGGAAGCTTTTTTGCCATAAAGCAGGACACGATCATGATGAGAACCGGACCAAGATATTGCAAAACGGTGGCGGTCCCCGCATTGGAATGGGAAATAGCCGTCATATAGCTGTATTGGCAGAACATCAGGCCGAAGATGGAGAAAATGAAAAGCTGCCGTCGGTCCCTTTTATCCTGCATGATTTCTTTCATCTCTTTACGCTGCTTTATAAAGGCCAGGACCAGCAGGATGATGCCGGCGCAAATCATGCGCGTGACCGTTACCCATGCGGAGTCCAGGTTTTTATATGTAAAAAGATACTGGCCGCAGGTGCCGGAAAAACCCCACATGGTGCCGCCCGCCAGCGTAAAGAAAATCCCGCGGGCTGTCTTTGATTTGTTTAAGCTGTCTTTTGAATCTGGATTCACGTTCTTTTACCTCTGTTAGTCATTGTTCACAGGCAATACTGCCCGAAGCGTTATCGAGAGTGTGTTTTGTGACAATTAATATTCTCCTTGTTTTACATCAGATTGTCAAGAAGTTTCATATGAAATTCCAATACGGTATCAAACGGTTGTAACAGTTCAGACTGCATGAACTGTTACCAAATGATTGCAATGATGGGGAAAATTGGGTATGATAGTAATGTACCGCGGCAGCACCGCGAAACGCCGGTACAGGAAATGAGAGGAGATGATAGGATGAATGAGAAATTGACGATTACATGGCTGGGACATTCCTGTTTTAAGGTGGAGTCCGGAGGATATTCCGTGGTTTTTGATCCATATGCAGACGGAAAAGTTCCCGGATTAAAACCGCTCAGAATCGAAGCCGACGAGGTTTTATGCAGCCATGAACATTCGGACCATAACTTCCGTGAGGCAGTAACACTCAGAAACAGGAATGTGGCGTCGCCGTTTCGGATTCAGGAAATTTCCACTTACCATGATGAAAAGCAGGGTGACCTGAGAGGCAAAAGTACGATACATATTCTGGATGACGGAGTATTCCGAATTGCCCATATGGGAGATTTGGGATGTGAACTGCCGAAAGAACAGAGAGAAATGCTGAAAGATTTGGATGTTTTAATGATACCGGTGGGAGGCTATTACACGATTGATGCGGCCCAGGCCCGTCAATTGGTGGAGTACGTGACTCCCAATGTGGTGATTCCCATGCATTACCGTGGAATGGGCTTTGGCTTTGATGTGCTGGGTTCGGTCAACGAATACCTGGGATTATGCCAGAATGTAGTGCGGTATCAGAACGTTATCGAAATTACGAAGGACATGCCGAGACAGACTGCGGCAATGACATTTTAACAACGGTAACCTGCACGCACCGCGCACAGGAGATGTTGCTGACCTGGCAGGGGTATCTCCTGCAGTAGTCTCTTCTGATTTACGGCGCAGATGCAGAAGGAATCAAGACGAAAAAGATTCCCGTATTTTTAGTAGAAGGCAATAGCGGATGATAAACCGTTACTGTTCAGGTAATATCCCGTGAGGTGTTTTGTTCACGGAACGGTGGTGGAGAAAGAGATCCTGATGGAACAGATCCCCGGACTTTATGCGGTGGGGGAGATTCTTCTGGACGAGGAACTGTACTATACGGCAGCTGCCCGGAAAACTCACTATTTCCACGCTCTCGGAATTGTGGTAAAATACAAAAAAGAGGAGATTGTATGGACATATATGTTGAACGGATAGGGAAAATGATAACTTTAGAGGAATGGAAAAAATATGTGCAATCAGACAAAGAATTGTCATTATCAGAACAAGGAAAGGGGATAAATCCCTTAACCCGTACAACAATGTATTTTGAAATTCCAGGTAGAGTTATCAATAAAAATGACTATGAGATTTATTATGAAAACGGAAAGATTGGCTGTGACGGTTTATCAGATGAGATTCAAGGAAAACTGATTGAGATAGCCCGCTTTTTTAATGCTAAAGTTTTCGATTGCGGTGAAGAAATAAAATTTGATTAAAGATTAAAGAAAAGAGATAACACATGGAATTATCTATACAGGAACGCTTAAAAGACCTGCGTGTGGAGCGTGGGCTGACGCTGGAACAGCTTGCGGAGCAGACCCACCTCTCCAAGTCTGCGCTGGGCAGTTATGAAGCTCGTCCCGGAGGACAACCCGCTGAAAGGATTGTTTCAAGCCGCTGATGAAACCGCCAGCCCGGACAGCGACCCGGATGTATACAGAAAATTTTTTTATTAGTAATGAACTTGTAGAATTTATCGAAAGCGTTTGGTTTTTTGGAAATGATTTGGGGGACTTGGTTTATTTTTATGGAAAAGGAAAAGACGGTCTTGGCTTGTATCGGGTAGAAGATGCTAGTTTTGGGGTTGAAGAAGCAGATAAAATTGCCGATACCTTTACTGATTTTTTGGTCAATGGTGTAGGAATTGATACTGCTATAACGTTATAACTTCCAGTTTGTCGGGGAAATAGCAAAGCCAGCCGAGCCAGTCAACGGTCAAGATGAACGGCGCATACTGCGCCGCCGTTGACAGTCCCGCCCGCCTTTGCTAACAGGCAATCCACAAGTTCGGGACATTTTGTCCCGAAGGCCGGCGTGTGCCAAGGGGCAAGCCCCTTTGGAATCCCCGGATAACAAAACAGGCGGTATGCTTCCCTCTCCGGGAGCATACCGCCGTTTGTTGTCAGCAGCCCGTTTCTCGGTGTGCGTACGTATTTGACGTGTATATAATCCGCTCCACTCGTATTGCTATGCGTTTACAATATAAATTAATTTTATTTAATGGAGGAGTGAGTAAAGCTAATAGTATATTGCTTAAGCTTATAAATTTGCTGTTCGATGGCGATATGTCTATCTAAGTAGATTAAAAAAGTATTTTTACTCCAAAACCGATGAAAAAACAGGAAAAATCAGGGAAGAATAGAAAGTGGAAAACTATTTTCCATCCCCTTGTGAAATTTCACATCTTACGTTATAATGATAAACTAGAATAATATCCGATTTTTGGCGGTACCGCCTTATGAGACTGCCGTCAGGACAGACGGGAATGGCAGATACAAAGGATAAATTGATAGAATCAGGAGGACATGAAATGACCAGAAGAGAATTGCGGGAGCATTGTTTTAAACTATTGTTCTGCGCTGACTTTTATCCGGAAGGCGAGACGAAGGAGCAGATGGAAGAGTATTTTACCGAGCCGGTGGAGGAGGTAAGCGCCCCCGGCGGAGAGAGTGAGATCCTTCACAGCCCGGCCCTTGACGTGTTTGACGGAGGGTATGTAACGAATAAGGTGGAGCGTATCATCGAGAAGATTCCTGATTTAGACAGCCGGATTAATGAGATCGCAAAGGGATGGACGACAAAGAGGATGGGCAAGGTGGAGCTTACAATCCTGCGCCTGGCTCTCTTTGAAATCCAGTATGATGAGGATGTGCCCGAGAAGGTGGCGATTAATGAGGCGGTAGAGCTGGCGAAGAAATTCGGCGGAGACGACTCCCCCTCATTTGTCAATGGGATTCTGGCGAAGCTGGTGTAGGCTATGGCAAGAGCGGCAAGTGTATATTCCGTATCGCAGGTCAATGCCTATATCAAGAATATGTTCGCCCAGGATTTTGCCCTGAGCCGTATCTCGGTGAAGGGGGAAGTGTCGAACTGCAAGTACCATTCATCGGGACATATTTACTTCACACTGAAGGACGGCCTGGGGGCTATCCAGGCAGTCATGTTTGCCGGGAAAAGACGCGGGCTTAGTTTCGTGCTGGAGGAAGGGCAGCAGGTGGTTGTCAAGGGAAGTATTGAGGTGTACGAGAGGGACGGACGGTACCAGCTTTATGCCGCCGAGATTACACTGGACGGCACGGGGGACCTGTTTAAAAGGTTCGAAAAGCTGAGAAATGAACTGGAAGAGATGGGCATGTTTGCCCCTGAATACAAAAGTCCGATTCCGAAATACGCGATGAAGGTGGGTATCGTGACTGCCAGTACGGGAGCAGCAATCCGCGATATCATAAATATAGCCCGGAGGCGGAATCCCTACGTGCAGCTGGTGCTATGCCCCGCACAGGTGCAGGGAGAAGGAGCGGCGTCCAGTATCGCCAGGGGGATCGAGACCCTGGATGCGATGGGGCTTGACGTACTGATCGTAGGACGCGGAGGCGGTTCCATTGAAGATTTATGGGCGTTTAATGAGGAGATAGTGGCAAGGGCAATTTTTGCCTGCAAAACGCCGGTGATATCCGCCGTAGGCCATGAGACGGATGTGACAATCGCAGATTATGTGGCGGATCTGAGGGCGCCGACGCCCTCCGCGGCAGCAGAGCTGGCAGTGTTTGATTATGCACTTTTCGAAGGCCAGTTGAGGGAAGCAGGACAGAAGCTTTACCGTGCGCTGTCGGGCAGGAAGGAGATGGCGGCCTACCGGCTTGAGCAGTACAGGCTGCGTCTGAGGCTCTATAATCCGGAGCGCCAGCTCAATGAAAAGCGTCAGCGGCTGGCCGATGCCGAGGAGAGGATGGAACGGCTGCTGAAACAGAAGCTGACCGACAGAAAACACAGGCTGGCACTTTTAAGCGGATGCCTCCACGGCCTTTCCCCTCTTGAGAAGATCAGCAAAGGTTTTGGCTTTCTTACCGGGGAGGACGGAAAAAGGGTGGAATCGGCAGAGTCGGTGAAAGCCGGTGATCATCTGCTGATACGCGTCTTAGACGGCCGGATTGAAGCGGAAGTGGTGAAGGCTGAGAAAAGCGGTATATAATAAAGAGGATAAAAAGAATGGTGAGCCAAATGGATAGAAACGAAAAAGACGAAGCAGTGATGAACGAGGCGGGGGAAACACAGGAAGCCCCGGCTGATAAGCTTTCCATTGAGGAGATATTTACCGAGCTGGACGGCATTATCAGAAATCTGGAGAACGGTGAGGTTTCATTGGAGGATTCTTTTAAATATTATGAGGCCGGAATGAAGCTGGTAAAAACCTGCGGCGGAAAGATAGACAAGGTGGAAAAGCAGATTCTGGTGCTGAATGGCAATAACACGGAGGATGTGAGATAGTGATGAACGAACAGCTTTTACAAAGTACGGAGGAAGTGGAACAGGTAGTTTACTCGTATCTGCCGGCGGAGGAAGGCCATCAGAAGACTATTTTTGAGGCGATGAATTACAGCGTCAAGGCAGGCGGCAAGCGTCTGCGCCCTCTGCTGATGAGGGAGGTCTACCGTCTTTTCGGCGGAACAGGCAAAGAGATAGAACCTTTTATGGCTGCGATCGAGATGATTCATACCTCTTCCCTGATTCACGATGACCTTCCGTGTATGGATAACGATGAGTACCGCAGGGGGAAAAAGACTACCTGGGTGGTTTACGGCTATGATATGGCGGTTCTGGCAGGCGATGCCCTGCTCATCTATGCGATCGAGACGGCTGCCAGGGCATTCCAGATGACGGATAATGCGCAGAGAGTCGGAAAGTGCATCGGGATATTGGCACAGAAGACCGGAATTTACGGCATGATCGGCGGTCAGACTGTGGATGTGGAGCTGACGGACAAGCTGATTCCAAAGGATAAGCTGGACTTTATTTACCGGCTGAAGACGGGCGCGCTTCTGGAAGCGGCAATGGTGATCGGCGCCGTGATGGCGGGCGCATCCGACGAAGAGTGTGAGACGGTGGAGCGGATGGCGGCAGCCATCGGACTGGCCTTCCAGATCCAGGACGATATCCTGGATGTGACAAGCAGCCAGGAGGTGCTGGGAAAACCGGTTCTCAGCGATGAAAAAAATAATAAAACAACTTATGTGAGCCTGGAAGGGATTGAGAAAGCCAAACGCGATGTGGAAAAATTATCGGAGACGGCTGTCGATATCCTCTATTCTCTCCCGGGAAGCAATGATTTCCTGGAGGACCTGATAAAGGTACTGGTAAGCAGAGAAAAATAAAATTACGGTTCACAGCTCCGCCGCAAAGCGGCGGGCTATGGCTGTGAACCGTAATTAATATAGAAGGAAAAAGCCATGATTTTAGATAAAATTAATGGACCCGATGATGTAAAGAAACTTAATGAGACGGAATTAAGAGAGCTGGCGGAAGAAATCCGCTCGTTTTTAATAGAAAAAATCAGCCATACAGGCGGTCACCTGGCTTCCAACCTGGGCGTTGTGGAGCTAACGATTGCTTTGTATCTGGCGTTCGACCTTCCGAAGGATAAGATTATCTGGGATGTGGGACATCAGTCCTATACCCATAAGATATTAAGCGGGAGGAAGGACGATTTTGACGGCCTGCGTCAGTATGGAGGCCTGAGCGGTTTCCCCAAACGCAAGGAAAGTCCATTTGACGCTTTTGATACGGGACATAGCTCCACCTCCATATCCGCCGGGCTTGGCATGGCTCAGGGCCGCGATGTGCTGGGCGAGGAGTATTCAATCGTTTCCGTAATCGGAGACGGGGCACTGACCGGAGGCATGGCGTATGAAGCATTGAACAATGCGGCGCGCCTGAAGAAGAATTTTATCATTGTCCTGAACGATAATAAGATGTCCATATCCGAGAATGTGGGAGGAATTTCCCGGTATCTCAGCAACCTGAGGGCCGACGAAGGCTACAACCTGCTCAAGAAGAATGTGGCGGGGACTCTGGCGAAGGTTCCGATGATAGGCAACGATTTGGTGGATACCCTGCTCAGGACGAAGAACAGCATCAAGCAGTTCCTGATACCTGGCATGTGGTTTGAGAATATGGGAATCACCTACCTGGGGCCGGTTGACGGCCACGATGTAAAGGGACTGGCCAAAATTTTCAGTGAGGCAAAGAAGATTAACCATGCCGTCCTGATTCACGTGATGACGAAAAAGGGAAAGGGCTACAGGCCGGCGGAGAGAAATCCGTCCAGCTTTCACGGCGTGGAGCCTTTTGACATAGAGACGGGAAAACCGTTGGGACAGAAGTTATATCCGTCTTACACGGATGTATTCTCCAGAGAAATCTGCAAGATAGCCGAGACGAATGAAAAGCTGGTGGCAGTCACGGCGGCCATGCCCGACGGAACCGGCTTAAAGCGTTTTTCCAGGCTGTATCCGCAGCGCTTTTTCGATGTGGGAATTGCGGAGGAACATGCGGTGACATCGGCGGCCGGAATGGCGGCAGCCGGTTTGAAGCCTGTGGTGGTGGTGTATTCTTCCTTCCTTCAGCGCGCCTATGACCAGATAGTCCACGATGTCTGTATCCAGAATTTGCCGGTGCTGTTCTGCGTGGACCGTGCCGGACTTGTGGGGAGCGACGGGGAGACGCACCAGGGAATTTTCGATTTGACGTATCTGTCGTCGATCCCGAATATGAGTGTAATTGCGCCGAAAAACCTCTGGGAGCTGAGAGAAATGCTGCAATTTGCGGTGGACTATGAAGGACCGATGGCGATCCGATATCCAAGAGGCCAGGCATACAGAGGACTGAAAGAGTTCCTGGCTCCCGTGGAATATAAAAAGAGTGAGATTCTCTACGATGAAGATTCGATTGCGCTGCTGGCTGTGGGTAGCATGGTCAGCACCGCGGAACATATACGGACGAAGCTGAAAGAGGGGGGGCATTCCTGCACCCTTGTCAACGGCCGCTTTATCAAGCCCGTGGATACCGATGTGGTGGATTATTTAGCCGGAAACCACCGCTGTATCGTAACGCTGGAGGAAAATGTGCTTTGCGGCGGATACGGTGAGCGGATTACCGATTATGTACAGAAGCATTATCCCGCCATCCGGGTGGTGAATATAGCGCTGCCGGATGCCTATGTGGAGCATGGTAATGTCTCCAAGCTGAGAAGCGATCTGGGAATTGACAGCGATTCCATCCTGATAAAATTAAAGAATGAACTGAAGAATGAATTTCCGGATTCGGAGGAAAACAGATGAAAGAACGTTTAGATGTCCTTCTTGTCAAAAAGGGCCTGGCAGAGTCCAGGGAAAAGGCAAAGGCGATCATTATGTCCGGCATCGTCTATGTGGATGACCAGAAAGAAGATAAGGCAGGCACCTCATTTGAGGAGACGGCCAAAATTGAGGTGAGGGGAGCAACCCTCCGGTACGTCAGCCGCGGAGGACTGAAATTAGAGAAGGCCATGATCCATTTCGGTGTGGTGACAGACAAAAAGATCTGTATGGATGTGGGGGCGTCAACAGGCGGCTTTACCGACTGCATGCTCCAGAATGGGGCCGTAAAGGTCTATTCCGTGGATGTGGGCCACGGGCAGCTCGCGTGGAAGCTTCGAAATGACCCGCGTGTCATCTGCATGGAAAAAACCAACATCCGGTACGTGACACCGGCGGATATTAATGATAAAATTGAGCTTGTATCCATAGATGTTTCTTTCATCTCCCTGACCAAAGTACTGGTTCCGGTGAAGAAGCTGATGGCGGAGGACGGACAGATTGTCTGTCTGATCAAGCCCCAGTTTGAGGCCGGAAGGGAAAAGGTCGGAAAGAAAGGCGTAGTCAGGGAGAAAAGCACCCATCTGGAAGTGATCAACATGGTGATTGATTTTGCCATGGAGGCCGGCTTTGAGGTGCTGAACCTGGAATTTTCCCCAATTAAGGGGCCGGAGGGGAACATCGAGTATTTACTCCACCTTCAGAATCACAGGGATGGAGAACATTATGATAACGTAACGGTAGACCCGGCTCAGGTTGTGGTAGCGGCTCACAGCGAGCTTGATAAATAGAGTCCGGTAAGATGGCATGATGCCGGGAGAGCGCAGAATGAAACATTTTTATCTGATTGTGAATAAAGAGAAGGAAAATGCGGAAAAGGGTGCGGAGATGATTGCGGAATACCTGTCCCGGCAGGGGTGCGAATGTCTGTGGGATCAGGAACCGCCGGACACCTCCGAGTACCGCTATACGGACGGCCGGAAGGTTCCTCAGGAGACGGAATGCGTGATTGTTCTGGGCGGGGACGGAACGCTGATCCAGGCATCGAGGGATCTGGCCGGTAGAAATCTGCCGCTGTTCGGTGTAAATATGGGCCATCTCGGTTATCTGACACAGATTTGCTGCGAGAGGGATATCCTGACTGCCATGGATGATCTGCTGGCCGACCGCTACAGGCTGGAGCACAGAATGATGCTGCAGGGACGTGTTGTTTCAGACGGCAGAACCGTAGCCGAGGATATTGCCCTGAACGATATTATATTAGGAAGAATGGGGCTTCATACACTGAAATACGATCTGTATGTCAATGGGGAATTTTTTAATGAATATACGGCTGATGGAATGATTATGGCTACACCGACCGGTTCGACGGCTTATAATCTGTCGGCGGGAGGCCCGATTGCGGCGCCGGAATCCGATTTGATCATCATAACCCCTATCTGCCCCCATACGCTGAACTCCAGGAGTATCGTTCTCTCTTCCGAAAACAGGATTATGCTGAAGGTAACAGGAGGAGAGGATCGCGAACAGTTTTTAAGCTTTGACGGCGATACGGTTGTAAAGCTTAGAAGAGGGGACCGGATTGAGGTGGAGCGATCAGAAATCACAACGACGCTGGTGCAGCTCAGCCAGGTTTCATTTCTTGAGAATATCAGGAAAAAGATGAAGCATATATAGGGGCGGCAGGGTAACAGTTCAGCCATGATGAATTCCGCGAGGTGTTTTCGTTGCTTTTTGTGAAAATCCCGAGTTAAGCGGCGCGAAACGGCGTTTTTTGCCGTTTCTGTGCATCATTTGTTGCAGTTTGGCCGAAGGCTGAACTGTAACGCGGCAGTTATCAGACAGAGTGTTTATCAGAATGCACCGGATATCCGGAGGCAGCAGGTATCAAGGTGTATCAGACAGAATGATGTATCAGAGCGGAGGATAGTTTAATGAAATTGGAACGTCACAGCAAGATTGTAGAGTTGATTGGGAAATATGAAATTGAAACGCAGGAAGAGCTGGCGGAATATCTGAACAAAGAGGGATATAACGTGACCCAGGCCACCGTATCCCGTGATATCAGGGAATTGAAGCTGTCCAAGATCCAGACGGAGAACGGGCGCCAGAAGTATGCGGTGTTCCATCCGCAGACGGCATTCAATGACAAATATATCCGAATACTCCATGACAGCTTTCTTTCCATGGATATGGCACAGAACATACTGGTAATCAAGACGGTGTCAGGCATGGCGATGGCGGTGGGGGCGGCTCTCGACTCCCTGCATTTTGGAGAAATCGTCGGCTGTATCGCAGGAGACGACACGGTAATGTGCGCTGTGCGGACTGTGGATGACACGATAGTATTGATGGATAAGATCAAGAAGCTCATAGCTGGATAAGGGGTGATGGGATGCTGTTTCATCTGTATGTGAAGAATCTGGCCCTCATCGACTCTGCGGAAGTGGAGTTCGATGAAGGGCTTAATATACTGACCGGCGAGACGGGAGCCGGTAAATCGGTTATTATTGGCTCGGTTAATGTGGCTCTGGGCGCCAAGGCGTCGAAGGATCTGATACGCCAGGGCTGTGACAGCGCCTATGTGGAACTGGTCTTTTCCGTGACCGACGAAAAAAAACGGAAGGAACTTGAAGGTCTGGATGTGCACCCGGACGACGACGGTCTTATTATCATTTCTAAAAAAATCATGCCTGCCAGAAGTATCAGCAAGATTAACGGGGAGACAGTGACCTCGGCCAGGCTGCGGGAAATTACCGGACTTCTGATTGATATCCACGGGCAGCATGAACATCAGTCTCTGCTATATCATGCCAGACATCTGGAGATTCTCGACGAATATGGAAAAACCCGGACTGCCGGTTTAAAACAAAAAATTGCAAAAGAGTACCATGCATACATAGAACTCAGGAAAAAGCTGGAGTCGCTGAATCTGAATCAGGAGCAGAGGCTTAGGGAGATGGATTTCTGCCGCTTTGAGATCGACGAGATTGAGAATGCGGATTTAAAACCGGGGGAAGAGGAGGAATGTCAGTCGGTTTACCGCCGGTTTTCCAATACCAAGAGGATCACGGAGAGCCTTGCTCTTGCCCATGATGCCGTCAGCACGGATGAGATTTCAAGGGCCTTAAGGGCGGTGGACGATGCGATGCAGTACGACGAGGATCTGATGAGCATCAGGGACCAGCTCTATGATGTGGATTCCCTTTTGAGTGATTTGTCAAGGGAGATTTCCGCCCATCTGGAGGAGATGACGTTTGACGGGGATTCCTTTAATCAGGTGGAAGAACGCCTGGATCTGATTCGAAACCTGGAAAGTAAATACGGAAAGACCATTGAGGATGTCCTTAAAAGCCTGGAAGAAAAAAAGAAGAAGCTGGAGGAGCTTGAGAACTATGATTTACTCCGCCTTCATACGGAAAAGGAGCTTAAGGCATCGGAAGACAGGCTGGAAGAACTGTCGGCCGCCCTGTCTAATCTGAGACAGGAGATTGCCGGTGAATTATCGGACAAGATCGAGGACGGGCTTAAGGAACTGAATTTCCTGGATGTGAAGTTTGCAATGGAATTCAGACGGTTAAGCCACTTTACTCCAGCCGGTTACGATGAAGCGGAATTTATGATCTCCACCAATCCGGGAGAGCCGGTCAGACCTCTCGGCATGGTTGCCTCCGGCGGTGAGCTGTCGCGCATCATGCTGGCGGTGAAAACGGTGCTGGCCGAGACAGATGATATTCCCACCCTGATTTTTGATGAAATTGATACGGGGATCAGCGGCCGGACGGCCCAGATGGTTTCGGAAAAGCTTCGTGTAATCGCCCGGAGTCATCAGGTTATCTGCATTACCCACCTGCCGCAGATTGCCGCTATGGCCGACAGCCATTTTGAAATAAGAAAATCGGTGGAGGAGGGCCGGACGACGACAACGATCCGCCCGCTTGACAGGGAGCAGATGACGGAGGAACTGGCCAGACTTCTTGGCGGAGCCGAGATTACGGAGACGGTAAGGCAGAACGCGAGGGAGATGAAAGAGCTGGCCGACGGTAAGAAAGGGCTGGCAGTAAGATGAAGTTAGATTTGAACGATCCGGGGCTTAATCTTTACCTGAGGGTTTACAACTATTACAAAGATTTAATCTGTTCCGGAAAGATGCAGCCGGGGACAAGGCTGCCCTCCATCAGGAAATGTGCAATGCAGCTTCAGCTTTCCAGGACTACGGTGGAGACGGCGTATATGCTGCTGGCGGCGGAGGGGTATATCCTGTCCCGTCCGCAGAGCGGCTATTATGTGACTGAGATACTGAATTCCGGCCCAAGGGAAGCGTGGAAGCCGGGGGACAAAGAGACGGACGGGCCTAAGATACGTTATGATTTTGCATCCTCCAACGTGGATCGCGACAGCTTCCAGTTCGATCTCTGGAGGCGCTATATTAAAAGTTCCCTCCGCCAGGATGAGCGCCTTTTATCCTACGGCGAGCCTCAGGGAGAGAGGGAGCTTCGGGAAGCTATCTGCAGTTATCTGGGCCGCCACAGGGGTGTGGTCTGCACTCCGGAGCATATTGTGGTGGGGGCGGGTGTGCAGAGCCTTCTGCATATCCTCTGTCCGATGGTGAGGGACAGGAAGAATGCATATTTTTACAATCCTGATTTCAGACAGGGACGTACGATTTTTGAGGACTTCGAGTTCAGGACCGGGGGAATGCGCAGCGCCAGGGAAACGGGAGGACCGGCTTCCGGCAGCATCTGCTACCTGACGCCTTCTCAGATGACGGTATGGGGCGAGGTGATGCATATTACGGAGCGGATGGATTTGCTCAAAGAGGCATTTGAAAAAGACATCCTCATTATAGAGGATGACTATAACAGCGAGTTCCGGTATTATAACAGGCCGACTCCATCCCTTCAGGGGCTGGCAGGCGGGCGCGGAGTTGTGTATCTGGGGACATTTTCAAGACTTCTGCTTCCCTCCATCCGAATGAGTTTCATGGTGCTGCCGCCGGAGCTTCTTCCGGTATACAGGGAGCGGAGCCGTTATTATAACCAGACATCGTCCAAGACGGAGCAGATTGCACTCTGCCAGTTCATTAGGGACGGCCACCTGGAGAGTCAGATTCGGAAAACCAGAAAGCTGTACACCGCCAAGGCGAAAAAGCTTTGTGAGGATATCGGCAGGATATTCGGGGACAGGGCAGTTCCCCATCTGGGGGAGGCTGGATTTCTGGTACTTGCGGAGATCCGGACGGAGCTTATTTCAGAAGAGATAGCCAGGAAAGCGGCCCATGCCGGAATCGCTGTCCGCGCCGTGGTTCCGGAGGAGGGAAAAAGGGGGGAGAGTATAAACCCGAGAATTCTTCTTTCTTGTGCGACGGTGGGGACGGAGCATTATGAGGAGGCGCTCACGGAGCTGTACGACAGTATTTTTGGATAACAATTCTTTCTGCAAAGGGTGGAAATAACCGGAAAAGACATATGCCTGCCGGTCAGTAAAATCAGGGTTGGAGATTCCGGGAGGAAAGTGGAACAGACTTATCAGTTGGCTGGCCTGAGAAGTTCAGGAAAACTTAACATGGAGAATGGCAACGCAAGGCAGCCATTCTCCATGTTTTTTAGGTGCGCCGCAGAAGCTGAGCTGCAAATCTCTGCACATGAGGGGCCGTTCAAGGAAAGAATAGATGGAAAAAAATACCGGTTAAATGTAAGCGTAATCTCTTAATATATACTCCGATTAATGATAAGATAGATGGAAATTGTGAAGCACGGTTAATGGGGCTGAACAGTTTCGACAATTATTTAAAGGAGGACTACTATGACTAACGTTATAACCGCCAAAATGGAAAATTTATTTTGTGAACATTTGGAGCAGGATGAAAAAAGCAGACATACAATAGAAAAATACCGTCGGGATCTCAGAAAATTTATCGATTTTATCAATGGCGGAGAGGTGACAAAAGAACGGGTGATAAATTTTAAAGAATATCTGGTCGAAAATTACGCCCTTAACAGCGTTAATTCAATCCTTGCATCCATTAATCATTTTATGGTTTTTGCCGGATGGCAGGAATTTCGGGTAAAGCAGCTTAAAAAACAGCGCCAGGTTTATTGTCCGGAGGAAAGAGAGCTGAGCAGGCAGGAATATTTTGAACTGATCCGGACGGCCAAAAGAGAGGGAAAAGAAAGGATATGCCTGATTATCCAGACAATCGGAAGTACGGGGATCCGAATCAGCGAACTGCCCAGTATCACGGTACAGGCCGTGAAGGATGGGGGAGTGCAGGTTGATTGTAAAGGAAAAAGCCGACAGGTCCTTATGCCGAAAAAACTTACGATGAAGTTAATGCATTATATAAAGAAAGAGAAGATCCGCAGCGGCCCGGTGTTCAGGACAAGACAGGGAAATCCGATTGATCGCAGCAACATCTGGAAAGAAATGAAAAAGATATGCCGCAAAGCAGGGATAGAAGAGAAAAAAGTATTTCCTCATAACCTCCGGCACCTCTTTGCCTGTTCCTTTTATCAGATGGAAAAGGATATAGCAAAACTGGCGGATTTGTTAGGACACAGCAATATCAATACGACAAGAATCTATATAATCTCTTCAGGAGGTGAACACAGGAAACAGATAGAGAGAATGAATTTGTTATTATGATGTACCACATAATACTGATTATGTGGTATTATTGAAAGCGGTGACCTGTGCGCGGAGCGTTCAGGTTATCGTGGCATGTTCGATTGAAGTTATAAGGGGGAACTCCGCTAATCTGAGGTGGGCGGAGCAGAATAGAAGTGAAGATACAAATGGATATGCCATTCTTTTTACTCTCATATGGAAAAATTTACCAATCATATAGACGCACTTTTCCTATTAAAGATAATCTTAAAATTTTAAATTGGGTATGATTTCATATTTCAATGGAGGAACTCTCTTGAATTTGACGAAGATTATTGTACAATATATTAAAACATTGAATTTAGAGTCCTTTATTGATATAATTACCATAGACCAAATAGGAAAATTATAATAAGATTATATTGAAATTGGGACATAAGCTTATTGTAGGAAATAATACCACATAATCAGTATTATGTTGTATTACTGATTAGCAGAAAAGGAATTTTCAGTATTTTTGTATTTTATGTTTATAACTGTCTGGACAGATTTTGGCTGCACAGTCGCCTCCGGGAGAAGTCTTCATGGGATCGGTGGTGTAAAATGCAGAATTACCTGGCAAAGCAGTATGTAATAAACGGGGGAGATGAATAAAAGTGATAAATTCTGGTAACGGTGTTTTGGAGATACATATGTTAGGAGGGTTTTCTCTTTCTTATGAAGGAAAAGACTATGTTCTGGGGAGAAACAACACGGCAAAGTTTATTCAGCTTTTGCAGTTCGTCTGGATGCAGGGCGGGAAGGGGATACCCAAGGATCGGCTGATACAGGCTCTTTATGACAGGGAAAGCCAGTTCAATCTGAATAACAGCTTCTATAATCTGATATACCAGATGCGTAAACATATGCATCGTCTCGGACTTCCGGAAATTGATTATATCATACGGGACGGCGGATATTATGTTATGGATCCGAAGCTGCCGGTCCGGGTGGATGCGCTGGAATTTCGTTCTCTGATAGAAAAAGCCGGCATGGAGGCAGACGATGAGGTAAGATTCCAGGCTTATAAAACCGCTTTTGAATTATACAAGGGAGAACTGCTTCCCGCTATTTCAACGGAAATCTGGGTTACAACGGAGAGTTTACAGTTTAAGAATATGTTCGAAAGATGTACGGAATGGCTGGGAGAATATCTGAAACGCCGAAAGGATTACAATACCATGTATCAGATATATTCCAGGGCTGCGGAGATCTACCCCTTTGACGAATGGCAGGTATACCAGATCGATGCCCTGCTCTGCAAAGGTGAGTACAGGGAGGCTTTTGTTTTATATGATAAGACGGCGCGCTTCTATTCTGAGGAAATGGGCCTGCCGCCTTCCGATAAAATGATGAAGTGTTACGCCCAAATGAGCAGTAAGATTGAATACTGCCCCGGTGACCTGTCTGAAATTAAGAATCACTTAACAGAAAATGCTAAAAAAACAACTGGTGAAGGGGCGTATCATTGCTCTTACCCCAGCTTTATCGATGCCTACTGCCTGCTGAGACGAAATATGGAGCGTTCCGGCCGTTCTATTTATCTGATGCTCTGTACGGTGGTGGATTATGAAGGAAAGATGATTCAGAATCAGGAAAAATTAAAAGTGCGCTCCGAGGCACTCTGCGATGCGATTCGTGTCAGTCTTCGCCAGGGAGACGCTTTTACGAAATATAACAATTCTCAGTACCTGATTCTGCTGGTTGGCACGAAACAGGAGGATTGTCAGATCATCTACCGCAGGATCAGCCGAAATATGAAAAAGCTGTCCGGTCCGAGAGCGGAACTTAAATATAATGTTATTTCATTGGCGGAACTGCCGGCTTAGGCAGAGCTAACATTAACCGGTACGATCCGCGCACCGGTTGTAATACCTTCTACAATTAATACAGATATGGCGTATGGTTATGCGTGAGCATACCAGTTATAGCGTCATATCTGTTTTTTTCTTACGAAATCATGTCAAGAAACAAAATTTTTTCTTTCTGTGAAGGTTCGTATGAGATCCCATTTGTTAAAATTTGCCTATGAGGTGATTTATGACATGAAAGAGAATATAAATAAAATTTTTGCGCCGAATCTAATCTGTGTATGTATTGATACGGTAGAGAATGGCGACTATATAGGAAAATTTTGGCACCAATATGATGATAAACCGAAAAGCTTCCGAAATATGACAGAATTAGTGCGAAATATGGAAGCTTTATACGATGAATGGGATTTTCCGCAAAATTCCACCATGCTGAGAAGCTTTAATAATAAGCGGGGAGATGCCGGCCTGCGTCAGGGAAGAAGAGATGCAGAATATAATGCCCGGCGGATTGAAAACAAACATGGAGAGAAGGGAACCTTTGTTATCTACGTCAAGTACCGGCAGAATGCCACCTGGCAGGGGGAGATGCTGTGGTTGGAGGAGAACCTGAAAATTAGTTTCAGAAGTGTTCTGGAACTTCTGAAGTTAATTGACAGTACCTTTGAAATCGGGAATGCGGAGATGACACTGGCACATGGATAATACAAAATCTCATAAATTAACACGTAATAACAAAAAAAACACTTTTTGTGAGAGTTTCTAAGATCCATGATTTGGTAAAGTACAGATATGAATTAATAAAGCTATCAAAACAGTGACAAATGCCGGGATGAGGAGGAACAGCATATTTATGGGTGTACAGCATGAAAAAAGAAAAATAAAAGGCACATTCATTGTCAATGTAATGTTCCGGGAAAATGCTACCTGGCAGGGTGAAGTAGTATGGGCGGATGAAAAAAAGAAACAATATTTCCGCAGCGCACTGGAACTGATAAAGATGATAGATGGTGCATTGAATTCGGAAGACGAGAAGATGCAGACAAAGACGGAAACGGAAGAAGATTAGTCGTTGGGGATAGAGAACAAACAGGTTGAGGTGAAGAGCATGAAATGGATGAAGAAAAAATTTAAAAGAAGTCTTGCGATGTTTCTGACAGTTTGTATGATTTTGACATCATTTCAAGGAGTGGCTTTTGCGGATTTAGAATCTACCGCTGAGGACAGAGACATTTTGATTGAACTGGATGGAGCAGCTTTGAAGGCTGAGGCGGAAGCCTCCATCCGTTCAGGCGAACTCTATAATGCACAGTTGGGATTTCAGGAACTGGCTGAGAGTTCAGACGGAGAAGAGAAGGTTAAATTGGTAGACTCTGATGCATATGCAGATATATTTGATCAGAGTACCGGCAGTATCTATATGTTGAAAAATGTACCTTATATAAATAAGGCCAGTGCGTCTGACGCGATGCACAAAGATACGGAGCTTCAGGTATTTGTTAAACTGAACGGCCAGGCAGCAGAAGCGGCCAGCAAAAGCAGCGCATTAAAAGCATCTGACAGCAACTTAAGAAAAGCTTCGGCCAGCGACATCATCGTTGATACACAGAATTACGAGATGAAGGGCGACGAAAAAATCATTTTTCTGTTTATTAACCGTTCCGAAGCAGATTTAACATTCCAGCTGGATATCGACGGAAAGAAGAGCGCGTTGGTTCTCGTTGAAAGTAAGAGTGTACTTTTGTCAGAGGATGAGAAAGAGAAGGAAGAGTTACCGCCAATTATTCCTGAGATACCGGCCGGCGGCGAAGCAATTGAAGGCGGAGATACGGCAGGACCCGGCGGAAGTTCAGGCGGCGGCAGTGGAAGCGGCTCTGGAAGCGGTATCACAGAGGACAATGGAGATAATGACACAACGATCGAAGACGGAAATCAGGGACCGGAAGAGGATTCCGGCAATACAACAGAAGATTCCACTCCTTCCACAGGCGATGAGGGACAGACCGGAACCGGGGAAGGCAATAACAGCGAAACAGAAAATAACGGCGGCGAAGACAGCGCTCCGGCAGAGGGAGAAACTCAGACAAAGCCGGAAGACGGACAGGATGGAAATGGATCCGGCGGCAGCCAGAATCAAGAAGGACAGGGCAATGTGAGCCAGACCGGCGGTCAGGAAAATCAGGGCGGCAACGGCGGAAGTACGGAAGATAATGCTTCCTCTGATAATGAAAATACAGACAGTGGAAATTCTTCGGAGAGCGGAAGCGGAACCACAGATAATGGCTCAACAGGAAGCGGCTCCACCGACAACGGTTCGGCAGGAAGCGGCTCAACAGGAAGCGGCTCCATCGACAGCGGCTCGGCAGGAAGCAGTTCTTCCGACAGCAGCTCCGCAGAAAGCGGCGGAGACGTGCAGGTTTCGATTTCTTCTCACCGTGTAGATCGGGTGATGGCATTCGTACCGCAGGATTCTTACGACGATGACGATGAAGATACCCCGAAGAGTCCGGAAGAAGAATTTGAGATGATGTACGGGGATGACGATGAGGAAGAGGAGGCTGACGAAGAACAGTACAACGACGATGTGGATGTTTATTCTTCAGATACAAACGGCGTAGATATTCCGTCCGAAGTTTATCCGGTAGTGCTTGTAAAGAATAAGAAAAGAGCATTGCTAAGAATGGCACGAAGCAGCGCGAAACAGGCGGATGCATCGGCAGGGATGATGATTATGTCTCTGGGTGATTTGCAGACTATGGCCGCAGGAAGCTTTATGCCGGTAGTCGATTTATACGATTATTATGATATGAAATATAGAAATAATATAAGTCGAAATAATGATGACGTAGGCTTTAACGGTGCTATTCTGAGTAATTATAGAGCAGATGGAATCTCAGAAAACGAGTTAAAACAGTCATTTTCATTATATGCCGACGGATCACGCAGTGACCTCTTAAGAAGTGGGCAGGCATGGCAGTTTAATAATCTTGTACAGAAGCTGGCTGTCAGTACCTATGAGGATGAGTCGTACAGAGCACAGGTCAAAAAGTATTTCGGCCCTCACACAACGATGTTCCCGGTCGATGAATCTTATATCAGGGATGAATATGAGGTATATAAGCTGGACGAAGATGCATTTAATGAAGGAATTCGCTGGTATCCGAATGTTAGTTTTCCGGGATTTTCTTCTAAGAGTGTTTCTGGTGGTTATACAAAGTATGTGTTTGATGCAAGCCAAACACCGGTCAGAAGAGACAGTTCAGAAAAGAACACCTTGAAATTGAAGAAGACCGGTGGCAGTAGTAATGGCTTCTGGCCATTCAATACAGAATCTTCTCCAGGTAATACGGCGAAAAAATATTCGTTCGGTATGCACATGAGCATTCCATTCTTTTTGCCATCAAACGGTTGCTTTGACGAAAATGGTCATGTGCCGCTGACATTCGAATTTAGAGGAGACGACGATGTATGGGTATATTTAAAAGATTCGGAAGGTGTCTCCAGACTGGTTTTGGATTTAGGTGGTATGCATGTATCCTCTACAGGAACGATTGATTTTAAATCCGGAGCTACAAGCGTTTCTGGCTATGTTAATAAATATGAATTAAATGAAAAGGGGGAGAACGTTCAAATAGGAGGCCCAAGTAAAATTCTTCAAGATAACATTTATGATATAGAGGGTATCGAAAAAGGGCAGTTTTATACACTTGAATTCTTCTATATGGAGAGAAATCCCACAGAGTCAAACTGTTATATTGAAATAGGGCTACCGGTTCCTCCTGAGGGGACACTTCAGATTGCCAAAGCAGTGAAAGGAATTTCACAGGAAGAGGCAGCGTCTAAGAATTACACGTTTGAAGTTCAGGAGTCAGAAGACGGAGAGGACTGGACACCGGTTAAAAAAATCAGTATCAAGGCAGGAACATATGATAGAAGTATTACGACTACATCTACAAAATGGTATAGAATCAGGGAGGTTAACCCGAATGATGGTTCTACAGCTTCCTGGAGCGGTGACGGAAATCTTGAGAGTGACTGGTATGTAGTCAAAGTAGAGCCAAACAGCGGAAAACAAATTGTTTGTACTAATGAGTACGCCGCTAACAGTCTGCAGATTACAAAAAAAATGACAGGCAATTCTTTACCGGAAAACCTGGCTGCAAACTTTAAAGTTACTATTAAAGATTCCGATGGAAAAAGAATAAAGATAAGTACGCCAGCTGGCCAAAGGAATGTCACCATAAACAGCAATAATTATGAAATAAGTGACATTGCATTGAAAGATAATGAGATGTGTACAATTTCCGGTTTAGATGCCGCTAGCAAATATCAGGTGGAGGAAACAGGAATCAGTGATACAGCCTATGATTATTCTGTGGCAATCAGTTCATCTGGTGATGATGGCAATGTAAGCATCAACCCGGGAGAGAAAAAAGCAGAGGGAGGTTTCCCAGTCAAAGAACAGGGCAGTTCTCAGGTCAATCTTACATTTACAAATACCGTTGAGCTGAAAACAGGTGGCTTTAACGTGACAAAAAAAGTGACGGGAGAGGTACCGGAAGGTAATCCGGATTACGTATTTTATCTGACATTAAAAGATACGGAAGGCAGGAATGTAAAAGATAATTTGCCGGGCAGCATCGAGCATCGAGGTAAAATTGAGTGGGATACAGAGGAAATGGCATTTCGGTTTACCTTGAAAAAAGATGAGACATTGACGGTGACAGGTGTTCCCGAGGGTTACTCCTATGTTTTAAGAGAGGCTGAAAGCGACAGTGCTAATTCTGCAATTGTAAACATCTCCGTAACAATTGACGGAAAGCCGGGCAGCAACACGAACGGTGAAATTGCGGAACAGACAATCAGGTATAATGAGAGTAAAGAGATTGTTTACAGAAACAAAATGGGCGATATCAGGGTTTTAACTTTAACAAAAGTACCCGAAGGCAGCGACTTGCCGGCAGAGAACCAGACATATGAATTTGAATTGATGAGAAAAACGGGAGAGGGCTGGGAGGAATTCCAGGATTTCACCGGTGGATCTGCAGAGCAGGATAACAGAATCATAATAAAAGGAGCTGGTTCCGTAAAATTAAACATTCATCCTAAATACGCTAATGATATCTTTAAGTTTATCGAGACGGCTGAAGGAGATATCAATTCGGATGAAACATTATGGAAAGTGGGAGCTAAGGGAAAAACCAGCGACTCCAATAAAGAATCACCAGAGTTTACCCTGTCGGAAAAGGCAGAATTAGAAGTGAAATGTTACAATTCATACGTAAACAGGACACTTACAATTGAAAAGAAGTTAGCCGAGAACTCTGCGGATATAACAGGAAAGTTTGAGTTCGAGACAGTTTTCACAGATAAGAATAAAGAAATACTTACGGTTCCATACATGATTACAAGGAAAGCGACCGGTGGAGAAGAGAGTGGAAGGTTATCAGAAGGTAATAAGACTTTTGAACTGGCGCCTGGTGATCAAATCGTATTTTCTAAAATACCGAAGGGTGCATCTTACCAGATAACAGAAACCGGAGAAAACACCATTCCGGCTCAGTATGAAGTTAAATGTACCGGAGCTGTTGTGGAACGTGTTGATAAGGACAACGTAAAGACACAGTTGGCGAGTAGTGCCAATGCCACAATGGCATATGATTTTTCCGAGGAGATTAATAAGAACCAGGCAGTTACATTTACGAATTTAGTCACAGTGAAGTCTGGAATACTGAGAATCAGCAAGATGATAGTTGCAGATTCAGAGGCTGATTCATTAGTAAGTGCAGATGACGACCTTACATTTACTTTTAAGGTAACAAATACTGGTACAAAAGAAACCTTCTATGCGTCGGTGACAGTAAAAGCGAACAGTTCAGCCGCATCAAAAGACATTAAGGTGCCGGTGGGCAGCTACGTGATTGAAGAGATACCGTATTTGCAGTATACAGCGGTAGAAAACACAAAGGGAGCCTCTGTTGTACCGGGGCCTGAGCCTGGTGCTGACGCCAAAGTGGAATTCCACAACTATAAGAGTGGTGAAGGTTATTTTACCGATGTGAAGGTTAAAGTAAATACGGTAGACGAGGGTGGATTCCCGAAAGAAAACAACAGTATTCCGAAACATGAAGCCCTTCCGCTTGCAGTTCTTTTCACAGGAAGCAGTAAAGCGGAGGAAGACGACAGCAATGAGAACTAGTCGCGGCAAATAAAAATAGAAAGGCGAGTAGGGATCATGGTAAAGGCAGTAACAAAAATATGTAATTTTATATCAGTAATAATGGTACTTATCGTGATTGCCATCGGTGCAGTCATGATAGTACCGAAGGTAATGGGCAATGATATCTATGCTGTCATGAGCGGCAGTATGGAGCCATATTACCATGTGGGAAGCGTGGTAATCGTAGATAAGCATTTCACCCCGGAGGAGATAGCGGTCGGTGACCCTATCACCTTCCGGAAGAGTGATAATGCGATAGCCACCCACCGTGTAATCGAGGTAAATGAAGAGACGCGGGAATTTAAGACAAAAGGCGATGCCAATGAGGTAGAAGATTTAGCCCCGGTTCCATTTGAAAATGTAATCGGAAAAGCCGGTATGTCGGTGCCAATGGTTGGATATATTCCGCTCTATATGCGGACAATGAAAGGAATTTTCTGTATAGGCGCATATATCATTGTATTTATCCTGCTGCAGATCATACCGGAGCTTCTAAAGCCGGAAAAGGAGGAGGAGCAGTCAAGTGAAAAACAAAGTTAAGTGGTTGAAAAGACCGATGCATTTCGGTTTGGCATTGCTGCTAATCGCAATCCTTACAATCGGCACAACCATTGCATTCTTTACCGATATCGAGGCGGCGGTTAACAGTATCACAACCGGTAAAATCCAAATCGATATTAATGAGAAGGTAGATGGGCTTACAAAGAATGACATCGGAGTGAGAGCAGCCGGAAAATCGGAATGTTATGTCAGAATCAGGGCGGATATCCCAACCGTGACCTACAAGTACACGGACAGCGAAGAGCAGGAGCAGGACGGAAGCGCCTGGATTATATATCCTGGCAATGAGAGCGGTGTGAATATTGCAGCATGGAATACAATCAACGAAATGTCTGTTTTAATAACTCGTGTATCAGACACGGAAGATACGTCTGCAGTATGGACCCGCAAAGACGACGGATACTGGTATCTGTCGAAAACGCTGAATCAGGGAGATTATGTGGAGTTCTTGACTTCAGTTACCTATCCCGGCCTGATGAGAGACGGAAAGGTAGTATTGCCGGACGGTATTACATTCGACATGCTGACTATACCGATTGTATCTGAAGCCGTACAGGCCGAAGGAATCGATGTGGGCGGTGCGACAGGCGCAGACGCGGCATACCGGGCATTCCAAATTGTAAACGGCCCGTAAGAATGGAAACGGTTATTCCGGGAATGCCCGGGTATCTGAAAAAGGAAGTAATAATGATTTTATAATATAAAAAAATAGAAATTATTTGGAGGTAGGAAGATGAAAAAGAAATATGCACTTTCCTTAGCAGCAGCGGCGATGGTGGGAACTCTGGCAGTAGGCGGAACATTGGCCTGGTTTACGGACACAGAGACGGCAACTAATGTAGTAACGATGGGAGCGGTCGATATTACGCTTAAGGAAGATGGCGGAAATGGTCCAATCATAACTGACGGCTTAGAGTATAAGGATGTTATGCCGGGAGACACATTCAAGAAAACAGTTACAATCAAAAATAATGAGAATGACGCATACGTCAGAGCCGTTATTACAGTAAGCGGTGACGAGGCAGTTATGGCTACCTTTGGAGATGAGAAAGCGGAAAACGATATTAAATTTGCAGGCCTCGACGAAAATGCGAAATGGACCAAGAATGAGGATGGCTCATACAGCACAACCGTATATTATAAAAACAGTGCCTCCCATAACATCATGACCAATGGCGAGGATGTGGTTTTCACCGTGTTTACAGATATTCAGATTCCGGGCGAAAAATGGGATAACGTTTTTGCAAATAATTCTTTCAATATCAAGGTAGATGCAGAGGCAATCCAGGCTGCTAACTTATCTGAGGAAGATGCATGGAAGGCAATGACAAAGTAATAACGGATAAAGAAGAAGCTTATAAAAGAATTGTGAAAATATTAAACTGAAAAATTCGGAGGTATAAAAAATGAAGAAAAAATTAGTCCTTTCCTTAGCAGCAGCGGCATTAGTTGGTACTTTGGCAGTTGGAGGAACCCTGGCATGGTTTACAGATACTGAGACGGCAACGAACGTAGTAACAACCGGCAATGTAGATATTGCATGGTTTGAAGGTGACGGAAACGTTGAGAAGAAGATTACTGACAAATATACCGGTATGCAGTTTGGAACAGACACTCCGGTTACACCTGGACAGAATTTAGATAAAGAGGCCCGTATTAAGAATGAAGGTAAAAATGCTGCATATATTCGAGCTAAGATTGTATTTCTTGAGCGTGAGAATGAAATTAATAAGCCCGAATATATGGATATAATTGGTATCAACTCAAACTGGGAAAAGGGTGATGACGGATATTACTATTATAAAAATATTGTCACACCGGGCAATTGGACAGAGAAGATTATGACGGATATCACAATCAACCCGGCTAAAGCAAATAACGAGAATTTTGCTGATAAGGAAATCATAGTTCGTTTGGATGCGGAAGCTATACAGTCTGATAATCTTGGCGATAATGTAACAAGCTGCAAAGCGGCATTCGAGTTGGGCAGTGGTAATATCATCAGTTATGACGTTGAGACCGAGGAATAATACTCTTCGTTTAATCACAATAAAAGCGATTTCAGGTCAGGAATCCCTCCTCTGTTAGGGGGAGCGCCTGAAAACCAAATAACCATGATTAGCAGCGAGAGAGGTTTGATGCTATGAAAAGAAATCTATTAAAACGGATAATGGCGGGCTTCTGGGCGGCGGCATTCGTGGGAATGAGCAGCATGACTGCACTCGCTGCAGACTCAGTTGATGTAAATGGCAGTGGCAGATACGCCGGCGATACCGATGTCGTGGTTGGATACCAGGATAAGGATCTCTTCTCCAATATGAAGGAGTTGATGCCGGGTGATACGATAGACAATCAGGTGGCGCTCTCCAATAAGAGCAGCCGGGCTGTTACCATTTACCTGAAGGCATATGCTGACTTTACCAGTGCCGACAAAACGACCGCGGTCAGGGATAAGAGTACGGCGTCCGCCACCGGAAAGACCTTCCGTAACGATATCCTGGATCAGATAGAGATGATACTGAAGCTCGACGATAAGGTTATCTATGAGGGAAGCGCCGACGGAGTGAAGCCAAAGGCGGGGTACGAGGCGATGACCGCCGGTAATTACGGCATTGCTCTCGGAAGCTTTGCGGCAGGTACACAGAAGAATATGGTGATTACATTGAAGCTTCCCGGCCCGACCTTTGACAATGATTTCATTGATACCTTTGATGCGGTAGACTGGGTCTTCTGTGTTGAGGGAACCACACCCTCCGGTGGAGGAGGCGGTGGCGGCGGAGGCGGCTCATCCGGCGGAGGAAACTCCAACAATGGACCGGGCAGTGTGACAGAGATTATTGATTCGGAAGTTCCGCTTTCACCCTGGACCGGAGAAGACGGCAGTATCGTCATCCTGGATTCCGGAGTTCCTCTGGCTAATATCCCTAGGATGGGCGATACCGGCATCAGCGGATATATATTCGGTATTCTGCTGGCCCTGCTGATTGCAGCCGGCGCACTCTATATGAAAAAACGTTACAGTGTTCAAAAGCAATAATTTTGAAATACAGAGCAGTTTTAATTGAAGAGCAGCGGGGGATAAGACCGCTGCTCTTTTTATTTAACAGGAAAGTCTTCCTGTTAAATAAAAACCGCTCCGCGGAGGATCGCACAGCGGCGGTAGGGAATAATGTCGCCGAAGCGACCCGCCGCAGGCGTAGAATCCGCGAGCGAGATTCTTTCTTAAATTGGGAGGTAGAAAGAGATGGGCAGAAAATTTATGCAGCACGTGTTTACTCTGATTGCCCTGCTTGGGATAGCGGCGGCACTGTTTCTCGGGTATAAGCTGGTAAAAAAGGAGCTGGATTACAGAAAGGGCCAGGAAGCCCTTGAAGATGTCTACCGGGTGATGGACTCTGCCGTTTATGAAACGGAAGAATATTCAGGACTCGATGCGGCAGAAGAGAAGGAACGGCAGAATCGTCTGAGACTGGCACAGTACGAGGCTCTGAACCGCCAGAATCCGGATATGCAGGGATGGATTCGTATCGAAGGCACGAAGGTGGACTATCCGGTCATGTATACCCCAGACGAGCCGGAATTTTATATCAACCGGAATTTTGATAAAGAGAAAACCTCCTATGGAATGATTTTCATAGACGGGGACTGCCGGGTGGATCAATCTACACCAAACATTCTGATTTATGGCCATCATATGAAAAACGGGGATATGTTTGCCGAAATCGAAAAATACAACAGCCGTGAATTCCAGGAAGCCCATCCCTATGTTAAATTTGATACGCTGGCAGAAACAGGAACCTACCAGGTGATCGCAGCCTTCAAGCAGCCGGCTTCCCGGCTGGATGAAGACTTTAAGACCATGCTGCTGGCAAAAGATGAGGAGCAATATGAAAAGCTGATGAATTACTTGAAAATTCACCGTTTTTATGATACCGGAGTGGAAGCTGTCTGGCCCGACCGGCTTATCACGCTTACCACCTGTGAGTATACCCAGAAAGACGGGAGGTTCTTTGTGGTGGCAAAGAGAGTGGAATCATGACTCTCTTTTTTCCTCATGGGGAAGCCGGTTGCGCACAAGACGCTTTTTTAATTCACTGAAGCTAAATGGAACCAGTGGATAGATATAGCTTTTTCCGGCAATCGTCTTGTTGAAAATGAGGCACAGGACACTGATAACGGTTCCTGCGATAAAGCCCCAAAGATTGAAGAAAGCGGTCAGCAAAAGGAGCATCACCCTCATGAACTTTAAGGCATATCCCAGCTCAAAGCTTGTCTGGGAATAGTTTGCAATGGTGACAAAAGCCATATAGAGCATGGTTTCACTGTTGAACCAGCCCGATTTAACCGAATATTCGCCGAGGACGATACCGGCGATGACACTCAGAGGCGTTGTCAGCATACTGGGGGTATTGACTGCAGCCAGACGCAGGCCGTCGATGGCAAACTCCAGAATCAGGAGCTGGAATATCAGGGCCACATGAACATCGTCGGTAACCTGGATAAAGGCAAGCCATTCGGGAATCCAGCCCGGATTCTGCATAAAGAGCAGCCACAGAGGCGTCAGAAACAGCGTCAGAAGGAATATCAGCATTCTGGACAGCCTCAGATAAGTTCCCGTTATAGGCGGAAAGTAATAGTCGTCTGCTTCCTCAATAATGTCAAAGATGGATGACGGCAGTATCATTGCGGAGGGGGAGTTATCCACGAGTATAATAATATTGCCTTCCAGGATGGAGGCAGCCGCAGTATCCGGCCTCTCGGAAAAACGGAACTTTGGAAAAGGATTGTACCATTTATGCGGATAAATGCACTCCGCCAGGCTTTCCTGATTCATGGTAAGGGCATCCACATGGAGTTTCTCAATTCTGCCCTTGATTTTAGCCAGAAGATCCTCGTCAACTCTTCCGTCCATATAGCAGATGGCAATATCGGTGTGGGAGCTTTCTCCTGCATTCATAATCTCGACCCGCATTTTCGGATCGCGGATACGACGGCGGATCAGCGCCGTATTAAAAACCAGAGTTTCGACGAAACCGTCCCTGGATCCTCTCAGCACTTTATCCTTTTCCGGTTCGCTGACGCCTCTGGCCGGGTATGTGCGGCAGTCTATGGTGAATGCCTGCTCATATCCGTCAATCAGCATGCATGGCACGCCGGACAGAAGCTGGGTTACCAGGAGGTCTTCCTCCGTCTCCAGCCCTATCTCGCCGTATGGCAGGTACAGCTTGGAAAATTCGTGTGCCGTATCAGGCATTGCCTCCGGTTTAATGCTCCCAAAGGACTGGAGGATACGAAGCAGCGTATCGTCCTTTGTAAAACCGTCAATAAAATAGATACAGGCATTCCGTCCGCCGACGCGGATGACACGGTATACCACATCAAAGTTGATATCGGGACGCAGCAGCTTTTCAAAGCGCTGCATATTGGTCTCCAGTTTATTTGAGATTTTCATAAAATAGCTCCTCTCATCCAGAATTATGCAAATGAATTTTAGAATTATGGAAAGTATGTGTAAATTTCTAAAAATTATGAGTGAATAAGTCCGCAGGAAATCAAATATAATATTGGGTAGTTTCCTCCGGCAAAAAAAAATTGTGCATATTGACAGGATTTGATTGACAAAAACAGTATAAAATGTTATATTTACATAAGCAATAAACTATTTGATGTAACGGTTAGTGAACGTGACCGGAGGAACTGCCTTCTGTGGGGGAAAGGCGGTTCCTTTTTTTACATGGCGGTGAAAGGTCCGCAGTATGCGCTTTGTACCGCCAACTATAAAAATTACCGTCAGGAGGTATAGAATGAGTTCCGAAGACATCGAAAAGAAGGGATTAGGAGCGGAAGAGAGCAACAGGATGTACGAAAGAAAAGACGCCGCAGGGCAGCCTGAAAATAGAGAAGCAGAGAATGCAGGTATTACAGTAGATACGGGTATTACGGCGGAGACAGATAATACGGCAGGAGCAGATAATACGGCAGGAACAGGTAATACGCCGAAAGAGCATAAAGAGGCGGAGACAGGAGAGATAGCCAGAAAAGCGCAGGAAATTAAAGACAGGGCCATGCAGATGCAGAAAATGAAAGCAGTCAGAAATATCATTACATTTCTGGCAGTCGTTATTTCTGCTGTTTTGCAGGCTTTTGTTATACAGGCTTTTATCCGGCCGGCGGAGCTTTTGTCCGGCGGATTTACCGGTATTGCAATCTTAGTGGAGATGCTGACCTCTACATGGGGAATAAGCTTTCCCACATCACTCGGAATGCTGTGCATTAATATTCCGGTGGCGATTATCTGCAGCCGCGGCATCAGTGTAAGGTTTACGGCTTTTTCCCTGTTCCAGGTTTTCCTTACCAGCGGATTCCTGCAATTCCTGCATTTTGAACCGCTGTTTGACGACCCGGTACTGAATGTTATATTCGGCGGTTTTTTAATGGGAATTTCCATTGTGATAGCTCTGAAGGGTAATGCCTCCTCGGGAGGAACCGACTTTATCGCCCTCTATGTTTCAAATAAAACGGGCCGTTCCATCTGGGGACAGGTCTTTATCGGGAACTGTGTGCTTTACTGCATATTCGGCTTGTTATTCGGATGGATGAACGCAGCTTATTCGATTCTCTTCCAGTTCATATCCACTAAGACGATTTCGACCTTCCACCACAGGTATGACAGGGTGACTCTGCAGATTACGACGGAGAAGGCCGACGAGATGATGGAGGCGTATATCCGGGTATGCAAGCACGGAATCTCCTGCGTGGAGGCTGTGGGCGGTTACAGCAGGAAGAAGATGTATGTGCTTCACACGGTAATTTCTTCCTATGAGGTGGATGATATTATAAGGCTGATGCGGGAAGTAGATCCCCATGTAATTATTAACGTGTTTAAGACGGAGCAGTTTTATGGCAAGTTTTATCATGCTCCGATGGAGTAGAGAGGTTTAACGGATGGATATGGCACAGAGACGTGAATTTATAAGGACGGAACTGATACTGGGAAGAACTGGGATGGAAAAGCTGAGGGGAAGTACGGTGGCAGTCTTTGGAATCGGAGGCGTCGGCTCCCACTGCGCCGAGGCGCTTGCCAGAAGCGGCGTCGGACGTTTGATTCTGATAGATAATGACGATGTTTCTGTGACAAATATCAACCGCCAGTGCGTTGCCTACCACAGTACGGTGGGGATGAAAAAGACGAAGGTAATGGAAAGGATTATCAGGGAAATATGCCCGGATACGCAGACCATGACTTTTGAAACATTCATTCTGACGGACAATATTCAAGAAATTTTCCTGGCGGCGGGACGGGTGGATTACATTGTGGATGCAATCGATACGGTGACGGCGAAGCTGGCGCTGGCTCAGTATGCCGGGGAGGCAGGGATACCGCTTATTTCATCAATGGGAACAGGCAATAAACTGCATCCGGAACTGTTTAAGATTGCTGATATATCGGAGACGTCTGTCTGCCCGCTCTGCAGGGTAATGAGGAAGGAACTGAAAAGCAAGGGGATTCAAAGACTGAAGGTGCTGTTTTCCACAGAGAAGCCGGTGGAACCGGAGCCTGAGCTGGAAGAGCAGCTTATCAGAGAGGAGATATCGGAGAACAGCTCACGCCGTTCGGTGCCGGGCAGCATCGCATTTGTTCCGCCGGCGGCCGGTCTGCTGATCGCCGGAGAGGTGGTCAGGGAACTGGCATCGACGAGGGGAAAATAATAAGGAGGGAGAAGGGTGGACGGCTTTGTGGTACTGCCGATGCAGAGTTTATGCATGGCAGCTACGACTTTTACCGGACAGAATATCGGAGCGGGAAAACCGGAGCGGATTCGGGAAGGAAGATAACAGTTTGACCGAAGGCTGAATTGTAACAATGTTACCGGAATAACACTAATAAATTGACATTTTCTACTATTGTATTTAAAATAAGAGATTGAATAAAAAAGGCAATTTGATTTGACATATTACCTGCAAAGGAGATAATGAATATGAAGGACGGTTTTATCCGTGTTGCGGCGTCAACACCGGAAGTAAAAGTAGCGGATGTGGAATATAACAGAGAGCAGATCTGCTGCAGAATCAAAGAGGGAAGGGAACGCGGAGCCAAAATCATGGTATTTCCTGAGCTGGTTCTGACCGGATATACATGCGGGGAGCTGTTTAACCAGAAACCGCTTCTCACAAAGGCCAGGGAAGAATTGAAAAAACTGGTGGATTTTACGGCAGGAAGCGACATGCTGGTATTTGCCGGTGTTCCGTGGGAGTATAATAACAAGCTCTATAATACAGCCGCCGCCATTCAGGACGGGGAGCTGCTTGCCCTTATTCCCAAAATGTGCCTGCCGAACTATTCTGAATTCTATGAGCTGCGCTACTTTAATCCGGGATTTGAAAAGCCGGTGGCAGTTCCCTGGGAGGACGGCTATGTTCTGATGGGGAGCAAAATCCTGTTCAACTGTGCCAATGTGGAGAACTTGGTGTTGGGAGCAGAGATCTGTGAGGATGTCTGGGTGCTGAATCCGCCCAGTATCGGCCATGCTTCGGCCGGAGCCACGGTGATTGTAAACTGTTCCGCCAGTGATGAGACGACAGGCAAGAGCGATTACAGGAGGAGCCTTATCTCGGGCCAGTCGGCAAGACTGCTCTGCGGATATATCTACGCCAATGCAGGTGAAGGAGAATCAACCCAGGATCTGGTTTTCGGCGGGCAGAATATTATTGCTGAGAACGGTACCATGCTGGCAGAATCGCACCGCTTTGAAAATGAGACTGTCTATGCGGACATTGACCTGGAGCGCCTGGAATGTGAGCGCCGAAGAATGACTACCTATCAGACGGCGGGGCGGGAAAATTATGTATTTATCGACTTTAGCCTGCATGAGGATGAAAACAGGCCGGAGCGTTTTATCGACCCATCCCCATTTGTGCCGCAGGATGAAGAGAGCAGGAACAGAAGGTGTGAGGAGATTCTTTCCATTCAGGCCAGGGGACTTAAGAAGAGATTAAAGCATACAGGATGCAGGAGTGCGGTTATCGGTATTTCCGGCGGACTCGATTCCACCCTGGCGCTGCTTGTCACGACCAGGGCCTTTGATCTGCTGGGACTTGCCAGGGATAATATTATCTGCGTCACAATGCCGTGCTTCGGGACGACGGACAGAACCTACCACAATGCCTGCTATCTGACAAAAAAGCTGGGTGCTTCCCTTTTGGAGGTAGACATAAAGGAGGCGGTGACAAACCATTTCCGCGATATTGGACATGATTCTTTCGTTCATGATGTGACATATGAAAATTCCCAGGCCAGGGAACGGACCCAGGTCCTGATGGACATCGCCAATAAATATAACGGGATGGTGATCGGTACCGGCGATATGTCGGAGCTGGCGCTGGGCTGGGCTACCTACAACGGCGACCATATGTCCATGTATGGAGTCAACAGCTCCGTTCCAAAGACGCTGGTACGCCATCTGGTAAGGTATTTTGCCGATACCTGCGGGGAGAAGGAGCTTTCGGAGGTTCTGCTCGATGTGCTGGATACCCCGGTCAGTCCGGAACTTCTGCCGCCTGAGAAAGACGGAAAGATAGCTCAGAAAACGGAGGATCTGGTGGGTCCGTATGAGCTGCATGATTTCTATCTGTACTATATTCTGCGCTACGGCTACCATCCGGGAAAGATTTACCGCCTTGCCGTCATGGCTTTTGAAGGAGCTTATGATAATGCAGTGATTTTAAAATGGCTGAAGGTATTTTACAAAAGATTTTTCAGTCAGCAGTTTAAACGTTCCTGTCTTCCCGACGGTCCGAAGGTGGGCTCGGCGGCCGTGTCTCCGCGTGGGGATCTGAGGATGCCAAGCGATGCATGCAGCAGGCTGTGGCTGGAGGAGCTGGAACAGATTGAAATATAGTTTTATGGTCATTACGGAGGACACAGATGATAACGAGTACCGGAAATAACCGAGTGAGGTCGGTATCTGCGCTGGCGAAAAAGGCAAAGATCCGGAGGGAACAGGGACTGTTTATTGTGGAGGGGGCAAAGATGTTTGCCGAGCTGCCGAAGGACAGGCTGAAGGAGACATATGTTTCGGAGAGCTTTCTGAGGCAGCATGGTGAAAAGGCGTCCAAGCTTTTACAAGGGATCTGTTTTGAGGAGGTGTCCGACGATGTAATGAAATATATGTCGGATACACAGACTCCCCAGGGAATTCTGGCGGTGGCCGCTCAGTTTTCCCATTCTCTTAATGAAATTGTGAAAGGGGATGGGTTAAAGAGGGACAGGCCTGCCCACCTGATGATTCTTGAGACAATCCAGGATCCCGGGAATCTGGGAACAATCCTGCGGGCCGGTGAAGGCGCAGGAATCACCGGGGTAGTCATGAACAGTGCAACGGCTGATATTTATAATCCGAAGGTGATACGTTCCACAATGGGTTCTATCTACCGTGTTCCCTTTGTCTATGTGGAAGATTGGCAGCAGGCCCTCGGCAGGATTAAAGCGGAGGGAATCCGGCTCTATGCCGCCCACTTAAAGGGGAAGGTAAACTACGAGAATGAAGATTACCGTACAGATACGGGATTTCTCATCGGCAATGAGGCTAACGGACTTACAGAGGAGACAGCGGCGATGGCGGACTGCTATATCAGGATTCCGATGGCCGGTCAGGTAGAATCCCTCAATGCGGCTGTGGCAGCCTCCATTCTCATGTTTGAGACTGCACGGCAGAGAAGAAATTAATATTTAATAAAATATTAGTTTTTAGTTTATAAATGAGTAATAAAAATGTAAGTTTAGAATATTCTGCCATATGTTGCTAAATGTCTGAAAAAATACTATAATAGTATCAAGGAGTATTTCCTTTAGTTAAGAAAGGAGAAGAAAGTATGGCATGGATAATCTGGCTGGCAGCTTTTGTGATTCTGATAGGGATAGAAGCTGCAACAATGGCGCTTACGACCATCTGGTTTGCCGGAGGTGCAATTATCGCTTTTTTACTGGCTTTACTCGGAGCAAATTATAATGTTCAGATGGCGGCATTTTTTATTATTTCCTGTGCGCTGCTTTTCTTTACCCGGCCCTTTGCGCTGAGATACGTCAATAAGAAGACGGTTAAAACCAATGTGGAGGGACTCATCGGGAAGAAAGCCAGAATCACGGCCGACGTGGATAATGATCTGGCTACGGGAGCCGCAGTTGTGTCGGGGCAGGAGTGGACGGCGCGTTCGTCCGACGGGAAGCCGATTAAAGAAGGAACTATGGTAAAGATAGACGCAGTCAATGGGGTCAAATTGATTGTAAGCAAAGTTGAGGAGGAGTAATAGCATATGGGAGCATTTATAAGTTTTGTCATTCTTGCGATTATCGTACTGCTGGTACTGGCATCATGCATCAGGATTGTACCGCAGGCACAGGCACTTGTCGTTGAGCGTTTAGGAGCTTATCTTGAAACATGGTCTGTAGGTATTCATTTTAAAGTGCCGTTTATTGACCGGGTGGCAAAGAGAGTTCTTCTGAAAGAGCAGGTAGTGGATTTCGCACCGCAGCCTGTTATCACAAAAGATAATGTTACAATGAAGATTGATACGGTAGTCTTTTTCCAGATTACGGATCCGAAGCTGTTCGCATACGGGGTGGAGAATCCCATCATGGCGATTGAGAACCTTACAGCTACAACGCTCCGTAATATAATCGGTGATTTGGAGCTTGACCAGACTCTGACATCCAGAGAGACTATCAATACAAAGATGCGCGCCGCGCTTGATATCGCCACCGACCCGTGGGGCATCAAGGTAAACCGTGTGGAGCTTAAGAACATCATTCCTCCGGCAGCCATTCAGGATGCGATGGAGAAGCAGATGAAGGCAGAGCGTGAACGGCGTGAAGTTATCCTGCGTGCGGAAGGTGAGAAAAAATCAGCGATTCTGGTTGCAGAAGGCCAGAAGGAGTCGGTAATCCTGGAAGCAGAGGCAGAGAAAGCATCAGCAATTCTCCGTGCGGAAGCAGAAAAAGAGAAGAGGATCCGCGAGGCGGAAGGTGAAGCGGAAGCGATTCTCAAGGTACAGAAAGCGAATGCAGACGGTATCCGTTATATCCGGGAGGCCGGAGCCGATAATGCGGTACTCCAGATTAAGAGCCTTGAGGCCTTTGCAAAGGCAGCGGACGGCAAAGCGACTAAAATCATTATTCCCTCTGAGATTCAGGGAATTGCGGGCCTCGTAAAGTCTCTCGCAGAGATTGGAATGAAGGACGACAGTAACGGCAACGCGTAATAGGCAGCAGGAATAATAGAAAACCGGATTAGTCCGAGGCAGTCAGGAAATGCTCGAGGCAATCCGGTTTTTCCTGTACAGGTGGAACAATGGAGAATGAGAAAAAGCCGGAAAGCAGCCGGCGCAGGATGGTCAGGAAAGTCAATCTGGGCCAGGATAAGATTAAACTGGATTTATCCAGAGAATACGGGCTGGTACTGGAGGGAGGCGGAGCTAAAGGCTCTTTCCAGATAGGCGCCTGGAGGGCGCTCAGGGAAGCCGGAATCAAGATAAAGGGCGTCTCGGGCGTGTCGGTAGGGGCACTCAACGGGGCGCTGATTTGCATGGATGATCCGGAGAAAGCGGAGGATATCTGGCATAATATCAATTATTCTGCGGTTATGGATTTTAATATGAACACCGGCAGTATCCTGGAGACGGCCGAGGAAATTAAGAAACTGATTAAAGACCGCGGAGTTGATATTACGCCTCTTAAAAAGCTGCTGCATGAGACCGTAGATGAGGAAAAGATCAGGAATTCCCATTGTGAACTGTTTGCAACGACTTTTTCAGTGTCCGATATGAAGCTCCTCAATATAGACGTCAAATCTGTATCAGAGGGTAAGATGGAGGAAATTTTACTGGCCAGCGCATTCTTCCCTGTTTTTAAGACGGAGAAGCTGAGCGGAAAGCTCTATACGGACGGCGGCGGTTTTAATAATGTTCCTCTCGATGTGCTGGTTGACCGTGGCTATCAGGATGTGATCGTAGTCCGAATCTATGGACCTGGCTATGACCGTGAAAAGAAAGTAAAGATACCGGAAGGAACCAATATCTATCACATCGCCCCCAGGGAAGAGCTGGGCGGAGTGCTTGAATTCGACAAAAAAAGAAGCAGGAAGAATATGGCGCTTGGGTACCTGGAGGCCTCGCGCCTCCTCTACGGCCTGGACGGACGGAGATATTATATCTATGCCCCGTATGAAGAACCATATTATTTTGACAGGATGATGTCTGAACTGGAACTTTTAAAGATTTATCTGGAATCTGTCCTGGATGAAGGTGCGCTTGCTTATCTCGACGGATACCGTTTTTATACGGAGAATGTGTTCCCGGAGCTGGCCAGGGAGCTCAGGCTGAAGCCGGATTGGGATTACAAGGATATGTATCTGGCAATACTGGAGGAGCTTGCAGTTACTTTTAAAATCAGCCGATACCGTGTTTACAAAGCGGATGAACTGGCCCGGGAAATCCATAAATCTTTACTGAAAGCTGACGGGAGGCTTCCTTTAGCGGGGGAGGACTCCGCCGGTCCGGCCGCGTCCTCCAACCACAACTAAATATTTTTTGACAAGCGGCCGGTATTTATGTAAAATAAGAAGGATCTGAAGATAATGCACGACCAAAACATTAAAGGAGATAAAAGGATGGTAATACAGGAAAAAAAGAGAAGCAGAAGAGTCTCTTCTTTTGTTTTAGACACACTTCATGTTATTGTGGGAATCCTGATAGTCATCCTGGCAGTTCTGGCTTTTTTAAATCCGGATGAGAATCGGATTTTGTTCCCGGCCATCTTTCTTCTGGCCGCATTGCTGAATTTTGCCAACGGCTATGATCGCTTTCATAATAACAGAGGAAAAAAGAAAAAGAGATTTTCAGGCGCGGCACTGATGACCGCGGGAGTGGGACTTTTCCTGCTTTGTGTGGTTAGTGCGCTTACAATCTGGTGGGGGTAAAAATAAGTGAAGACTGAAGTTTTGCGTATGCTTAAAGAAGCAGAAGGATATATATCGGGACAGGAGATTTGCGAGAAGTTCAATGTTTCCAGAACAGCCGTGTGGAAGGTGATCAAGCAGCTCGAGACAGAAGGATATCTGATAGAAGCTGTCAGAAATAAGGGATACAGGCTGAAGATGGCCGGCGATATATTAAGCAGGGCTGAAATTGAAAGCAGTATCAATACGAAATGGGCCGGGAAGAAGGTACTCTATTTTGACGAGACCGGTTCCACGAATACAGAAGCCAAGCAGGCGGCTGAGGCAGGCGCTCCTCATGGAACGCTGGCAGTGGCCGACTACCAGAATATGGGGAAGGGACGCAGGGGAAGAATGTGGACGTCGCCCCGTGGCGTGGGCGTCTGGATGAGCCTGATGATCCGACCGGAGATTCATCCGTCCGCCGCTTCCATGCTGACTCTGGTGGCAGCCTTGGCCGTATCGGAAGGAATTGGGAAAACCTGTGGCCTGGAGACTCAGATTAAGTGGCCGAATGACATTGTGGCGGACGGAAAGAAAATCTGCGGTATTCTCACTGAGATGAGTACCGAGCTGGAGTGCATCAATTACGTGGTTACAGGCATGGGAATTAACGTCAATATGGAGGAGCTTCCGGAAGAGATTAAGGATGTGGCAACTTCCATCCTTTTGCAGACGGGAAGGCGGGTAAAGAGGAGCCAGCTGATAGGCGCGGTGATGGAATCTTACGAGAAATATTATAACGTCTTTATGGAATCCGGCAATATGTCTGGGCTGCTGGACGTCTACAACAGCCATCTGGCCAATGTGCAGCACTCCGTCCGTGTCCTTCAGCCGGGCGGCGAATATGTGGGTACGGCACTCGGGATTAACGATGCCGGCGAATTGCTTGTGAAGACGGAAGACGGGGCAATCCACCAGGTGATTTCGGGCGAGGTTTCGGTCCGCGGCATTTACGGCTATGTATAACAGCGTACTTGTGGGGCGCAGAGGAAATTATGGAATATCTTTATAGTAAATTAAAAACACTGGAACGGCCGGATACGCCTTTAACAGAAGATGAGAGATTAAGGGCTGTCAAAGGGCCGCTGCTTCACTGGTATGACAACAACAGAAGAATCCTGCCGTGGAGGGAAGAACCGGAGGCCTACAAGGTCTGGATTTCGGAGATTATGCTCCAGCAGACCAGGGTAGAGGCGGTCAAACCTTATTTTGCACGGTTCGTGGAGGCACTGCCAGACGTCGGAAGTCTGGCCGCGGCAGATGAGGAAACTCTCCTAAAGCTCTGGGAGGGGCTTGGGTATTACAGCAGAGTCAGAAATTTAAAAAAGGCGGCCCAGGTAATAGTGGATGATCATGGAGGGGAAATGCCGGAATCCTATGATAAGCTTCTTAAGCTTCCCGGAATCGGCAGCTATACGGCGGGAGCCATAGCATCCATCGCCTTTGGGATACCTGAACCTGCGGTGGACGGCAATGTCCTGAGAGTGATATCAAGACTGCTTGCTGATCGCGGGGACATTACGAAAGCAGGCACAAAGAAGCGTTATGAGATTTTAATAAGGGATAATATGGACAGGGAGAGGGCCGGCGATTATAACCAGGCTCTTATTGAACTGGGGGCTATTGTGTGTATCCCGGCAGGGAAGCCGCTGTGCGGTGAATGTCCGATGAATTCCCTGTGTCTGGCTTTAAAAGGGGAACTGGCGGATGTGATTCCGGTAAAGGCTCCTAAAAAGCCGAGAAGAATTGAAGAAAAGACAATATTTCTTCTCGAATGGGAGGATAAAGCAGCTATACGAAAGAGGAGTGGAAAGGGGCTTTTGGCTTCCCTCTATGAATTTCCCAATATTCCGGGACATGCAGGGGAGGAGGAGCTTTCAGTAGTTCTCGGGCTTCCGCAAGAGGATATTCTTGCCTCTGAGAGACTGCCTGACTCGGTCCATATCTTCTCTCATGTGGAATGGCATATGACTGGATACCGTGTTAAAATGGCAAAAGAACATCCGGAATTGTTTCATATGGTAAAAAAAGAGGAAATATTTTCAAAATATCCCCTGCCAAATGCATTCGGAGTGTATACAAAAGCTTTAATGTGAAATAATGAGAGGGAAGGCCTATGAAAAAAATGATTTTCGTGTTCAATCCCAGATCGGGCAAGGAGCAGATACGCAGTAAGCTGCTTGATATATTGGATATATTTACGAAATATGGCTATGAGGTGTCGGTGTATGTAACACAGAAGCCGTTAGATGCCATGCAGATCGTATCACGGCGCGGGGGAGGCAGGAGCCTTGTAGTCTGCAGCGGGGGAGACGGCACGCTTAATGAAGTCGTATCAGGACTGATGACGATTGAAGAGGGAAAAAGGCCTGTCCTGGGATATATTCCCTCAGGTTCCACGAATGACTACGCGTCCAGCATCGGAATATCGAAGAATATGAAGAAGGCGGCTCTCGATGCTGTCAGCGGCGGAACGACTGCCGTCGATGTGGGCAAATTCGGGGAAGACAGATATTTTGTCTATGTTGCGGCATTCGGAGCATTCACAGAGGTTTCCTACAGTACGCCGCAGGAGGCCAAGAATCTTCTCGGACATCAGGCCTATATGCTGGAGGCCGTGAAAAGAGTTACAAATCTGAAAGCTTACAGAATGAAATTTGAATGGGAAGATAAAGTGCTGGAGGATGAATTTATTATCGGAATGATTACCAATACCATCAGCATTGGAGGATTTAAGGGGCTGGTCGGCCTTGATGTGGCCCTGGACGACGGTGAATTCGAGGTTCTTCTTGTCCGTAAACCCAGGACACCCAAAGATATTGCAAGTATTGCTTCTTATCTCATTCTTCGCGAGGGAGAGAACGACTGCGTATATCAGTTCCGGGCCAAAACTTTGAGAGTGATTTCCCAAGAGCCGGTAGACTGGTCGCTCGACGGCGAGTACGGCGGCAGCAGAACAGAAATTCTGATAGAAAACAAGAGCCGGGCGGTGTCGATTCGGCGCCGGGCGTCGTCTGTTGTCGAAGCTTTGTGAAAAACTGAGAGAAAAGCTTAGAAATATGTTGAAAAAAATTTTTGGTTAGTATATAATAAAAGGCCGAGTACCAATTTACAATACGCAGCTGTTCAGAACCGGTTATTCAGAATTAAGCCGATTGGATAGCCAATACTGAATTATAATTTACAAACTTCTTAGGCGAAAGGACGTTAATTCGTGGAGAAAGAAAATTTTTTAGAGAAGCTAAAACGACTTGTCGACCTGGCGAAAACAAAACAGAACGCACTTGACATCACAGAAATTAACAATTTTTTTGCCGGGGATAATCTGTCAACAGAACAGATGGAACAGATATACAGTTATCTGGAGAACAGTAATATTGACATTATCCCTGAAGTAATCGATGAGACAATACTGGCGGAAGATGACGCTCTGCTTCTGGATGATGCAGATGACGATTTTCTGAAGGAAGAGGAAGAGATCGATCTTGATGCGATTGACCTTCTGGAAGGAATCGGCACGGAAGATCCGGTGCGCATGTACCTGAAGGAGATAGGTACAGTTCCGCTTTTAAGCGCTGATGAGGAACTGCGTCTTGCCAAGAGGAAGGCGGAAGGCGATGACAATGCAAAGGAACGTTTAATTGAGGCCAATCTCAGGCTTGTAGTTAGTATTGCGAAACGTTATACCGGCAGAGGCATGAGCTTTCTCGATTTGGTACAGGAAGGGAACCTGGGCCTGATTAAGGGTGTTGAAAAATTTGATTACACAAAAGGATATAAGCTGAGTACATATGCTACCTGGTGGATTCGGCAGTCTGTCACAAGAGCGCTGGCAGATCAGGCAAGGACGATCCGTGTTCCTGTGCATATGGTTGAGACAATTAACAAGATGTCGAAGATGCAGAGAAAGCTGACGCTGGAACTGGGGTATGAACCGTCGGTAGCAGAGCTTTCCGAAGCACTCGAGATGTCGGAAGACAAAGTAATGGAGATCATGCAGATAGCCAGGGAACCGGCTTCGCTGGAGACACCGATTGGTGAGGAAGACGATTCCAACCTGGGTGACTTTGTAGCGGACAGCAACGTTGTGACTCCTGAGGGTAATGTGGAATCCGTGATGCTGAGAGAGCATATCGATGCATTATTAGGAGATTTGAAGGAAAGAGAACGTCAGGTTATCGTTCTCCGGTTCGGTCTTGAAGACGGACATCCAAGAACACTGGAAGAAGTGGGGAAAGAATTTAACGTTACCCGTGAGCGTATCAGGCAGATTGAAGCCAAAGCACTCAGAAAACTGAGAAATCCGGTCAGAAGTAAACGGATCCGTGATTTCCTGTAATCAGTAAAGTTGAATATTATTGGCAGCCTGCGTGCTGAAGGCCAATTGTGTATTACAGTTATGTACTGCGCATGGGGCTTTTGGCGGCAGGCTGTTTTTTTACGGCGGTCCGGCTGTGATATAAGGAGGAAAACGTATGGAAAACAAAAAGAACTACCAGCTTGAGATGGAAAAAGTTATCGAACAGGCCAAACGGGAAGGAGATGTCCCTACCCTCTTTCTTCATAGCTGCTGTGCTCCCTGCAGCAGCTATGTTCTTGAGTACTTGTCCGAATATTTCAAAATTACAGTTTTTTATTATAATCCCAATATCTATCCCTGCGATGAATATGAAGAGAGACTGGGAGAGATACGGCGTCTGGTAAAGGAGATGCCGATGGGCTATCCTGTGGAATTTGTGGCGGGTGATTACAGGCCTGAGGAATTTTTTCTGATGGCGATGGGACATGAGGAAGACGAAGAGGGGGGCGAACGCTGTACCTTATGCTTTAGAATGCGGCTTTATGAGGCGGCAAAGCTGGCCAAAGAGGGTGGATTTGACTGGTTTACGACAACCCTCACCATCAGTCCGATGAAGGATGCCGCGAGGCTGAACCGGATTGGCGAGGAAGCGGGGGAAAAATACGGGGTCCGTTTTCTGAATTCAGATTTTAAGAAAAAGAACGGATACAGACGCTCCGTAGAACTTTCTCAGGAATATCATCTGTATCGTCAGAATTACTGCGGCTGTGTCTATTCCAGACGGGATGCAGCCAGGCGTGAAAATCTAAGCGGCGGCTGTCAAAACGGCAATGGGCAGAATGACTAAATAAATATGTTTAAAATGCAGGTTTTCAGGGTAAATTATGCATAATGATGAAATTGGAAAAGAAATGGAATTTCATGAAGATATCTATTGACGAAATGAAAGATACGTATTATTATGATGTCAGATGGTGAAAATATATTTCATATATAAGAGGAGGAGTGATATATGATTTACTCGGTTACATTTAATCCGGCTCTGGATTATGTGGTGAAGGTGGATAATTTTACAACAGGAACCGTTAACAGAACCGTATCGGAAGAAATTTTTTACGGTGGCAAGGGGATAAACGTGTCTGCTGTTTTAAAGGAACTGGGGTATGCCAGCACAGCGCTGGGATTCGTAGCGGGATTTACCGGAGATGAGATAGAGCGTGGTGTCAGGACACTTGGATTTGCAAGTGATTTTATTCGTGTGAAAGACGGGATGTCCCGGATCAATGTCAAGATGAAGTCGGACAATGAGACGGAAATCAATGGCATCGGGCCGCAAATCACGGAGAGTGATGTGGAAAAGCTGTTTGAGAAGCTGGAGAAGCTGGAAAACGGAGATATTCTCGTGCTGTCCGGCAGTATCCCGAAATCGATTGACGACCGGATTTATGAAACAATTATGTCGCGCCTCGACGGAAAAGGGATAAGAATCGTAGTAGACGCGACGAAAGATCTGCTTCTCAATGTTCTGAAATACCATCCGTTTTTGATTAAACCGAATAACTATGAACTTGGTGAAATGTTCGGTGCAGAGCTAAAGTCAGATGAAGATATCATAACCTACGCCGGAAAGCTGCAGGAAATGGGGGCCGTCAACGTACTCGTGTCCATGGCAGGCGACGGGGCGATTCTTGTCACGGAGGAGAAAGAGGTTCATAAGATGGGTGTTGCAAAGGGAACGGTAAAGAATTCGGTCGGAGCCGGAGATTCGATGGTGGCCGGATTCATTGCAGGATATCTCGATAAACGGGATTACGCTTATGCGCTGAAGCTGGGAACGGCATCCGGAAGCGCAACCGCATTTTCGGAGGGGATAGCGACAAGAAAAGATATTATTGAACTTCTTGAGAAGCTGTAACCATCAGGAAAATAGTATGTAAAGGTAATAGTTCAGACTGGTCTGCGCACTCGCTGCAGTAAAAGTTCATGCTGTCTGAACTGTTATAAATAAAGGCTCATGAGAAGCAGGGAAAAATCAGGAGGACATCATGAAGATTACAGATCTGTTAAAAAAAGAAAGTATTGCTCTTGACGTGAAGGTCGATTCCAAAGGAGCCGCCATTGACTATCTTGTGGATTTGATGGATAAGAGCGGCAGGCTGAATGATAAGGAAGGATATAAGAAAGGAATTCTGGCCAGAGAAGCCCTTGGAAGTACGGCTGTCGGAGACGGAATTGCCATTCCCCATGCAAAGGTTGCCGCGGTCAATGAGCCTGGTCTGGCAGCCATGGTGGTGCCGGAGGGTGTGGACTATGAATCATTTGACGGAAGCCCTGCCAATCTTCTGTTCATGATAGCGGCGCCGGACGGGGAGGCTGATGCCCACCTGGAGGCTCTTTCGAAGCTTTCCATGGTATTAATGGATCCGGACTTTAAGAACGCCCTTGTTAAAGCGAAAACTGCAGATGAGTTTTTGAAACTTATCAATGATAAGGAAGCGGATCGTTTTGCCCCTGCAAAGGAAGACGGCGATAAGAAGGACAGCTCACCGGAGAAAACGGCGGAGATGGATGCCGAAGAAAATAATACTGCCGCCACCGGCAGCAATGATGCGGGACAGGCAAAATACCGGATTCTTGCCGTAACGGCATGTCCGACCGGAATTGCCCATACCTTTATGGCGGCGGAGAATCTGTCCAGGACAGGAGAGAAGCTTGGATATCCCGTCAAGGTGGAGACGAACGGCGCAGACGGAGTACAGAACCATCTGACAAAAGAGGAAATCGAGGCAGCGGACGGTATCATCATAGCGGCCGATAAGAATGTTGAAATGGCCCGTTTTAACGGTAAGCCGGTCATAATAGCGCCTGTTTCCGACGGTATTCACAAAGCGGAAGAACTGATTAAGAAGATTGAGGCCGGAGAAGCGCCCATTTACCATCATGCGGCAGACGGCGGAGCCGGAGAGACGGAATCTGCCGACAAGGAAAATCTGGGAAGAAGCATTTATAAGCATCTGATGAATGGTGTTTCCCATATGCTGCCATTTGTAATCGGCGGCGGCATCCTGATAGCCCTGGCCTTCCTCTTTGATGATTATTCACTGGATCCCGCAAATTTTGGTAAGAATACGCCGCTGGCGGCCTATCTGAAGACAGTGGGAGAGCAGGCGTTTGGCATGATGCTTCCCGTTCTGTCAGGTTTCATTGCCATGAGTATTGCAGACCGTCCGGGACTGGCAGTCGGCTTTATCGGCGGGCTGGTGGCTAAGATGGGAATGACTTTTGCCAATCCGGCAGGAGGCGATGTGAATGCCGGGTTCCTGGGAGCACTGCTGGCAGGATTTATCGGCGGATACCTTATCCTGTTGTTGAAGAAGGTATTTAGCAGGCTGCCGAAATCACTGGACGGAATTAAACCGATTCTTTTATATCCGGTTCTCGGCATTTTTCTGGTAGCTGTAATCACGACGATTATTAATCCTTTTATCGGAGCCATCAACGACGGCCTGTCCAATCTGCTGAACAGCATGGGCGGAACCAGCAAGGTGATTCTTGGCATGGTGGTCGGCGGCATGATGTCCGTAGATATGGGCGGCCCTGTCAACAAAGCGGCCTATGTATTCGGAACGGCACAGCTTGCGGAAGGCAACTTTGACGTTATGGCGGCAGTAATGGCAGGAGGTATGGTTCCTCCACTGGCCATTGCCCTGGCAACCACATTTTTCAAAAAGAAATTCACGGTAAAAGAGCGTCAGTCAGGTCTTGTAAACTATATTATGGGCCTGTCCTTCATCTCGGAGGGAGCTATCCCGTTTGCTGCCCAGGATCCGCTGCGCGTGATTCCATCCTGTATTGCAGGCTCAGCCGTAGCAGGAGGTCTGTCCATGCTCCTTGGCTGTACGCTCAGGGCGCCGCACGGAGGTATCTTTGTTCTTCCGACAATTGGGAATCCAATCGGGTACCTGGCAGCCGTGGCGGCCGGATCTGCAGTGGGGTGTGTGATTCTCGCGGCTCTTAAAAAGAATGCTTAATGGAGATTTAGTTAAGCAGGTGAGGACGCCGCCGGTACGGCCAGCGGACGGGGTGGTGGGATGTGTATATAAGTCTTTCGTCCCGGGGGAGTATTGTTGTGGTTTGGGGCTGCGGGGGAAGATAAAGTCTGCGGAGCACGCTCCCGCTCTGTGAAATGCATCGCGCTGCTAAGCTCGACAGGACCTCGCTAA
>OBXO01000304.1_pt1 | contig 46351 bp, 47 predicted proteins | sample 1501431 | NCBI WGS metagenome assembly OBXO01 (sample SAMEA2580163, study PRJEB22360) | human gut metagenome | biome: human gut; feature: human-associated habitat; material: faeces | place: Denmark | collected 2008/2010
TTTGGGATTTTGACGGCATACCCAGGTGAAAGCAAGGTGAACTGCAAAACCGCAAATAACCCCTTGAGTAATCCCGCAGCCGGGATCCGTTTTGTTTCGGCAATACCTTCCTGCTGTGCATGAAAGAGGCCTCCCAGAGGCCCCCATTGATTTCTGTTCGCAGAAATCAGTGGCGGGAAGTTCACCCCGATCGGCTAAAGTATTTGGAATAAGATCCTCAAACAAAAATATCCAGGCAAAAGTGAATGGACTCTGCTACAACGCCATCTGGATTGACAGAAAAAAGTCCAGTCACCGTATCAAGGATGGAGAGAAAACAACTATCAGTTTTAAAGTTAAACAGAACGGAAAAACTTACAAACTTTCATCCAGAATCACTTTTAAACGGTTTGACCAGGTATTCAAAAGCTTTAAGATCGGAAATAAAGAGTATGCTTCTGATTTTGCAGGATACTGGGGAACTGAAGCACAGATAAAAGGTAAGACTGCAAAAATCCAGGTTGCACCTGCTGCCGGTTATAAGATTGATAAGATTGTTGCTTATTACTGGCATGGCGGAGAGAATGATGAAAGCAGGAAGATCAAAAATGGATCTAAGGTAGCCTTAAAAGATTTAATGTTTATCTATGTGTACTACCATCCGGTTAAGACTCCTGCATATTTCAATATCAAAAATATGGAAAATCCTAAAATGTCACCTTTTAATTATGAATTCCATATAAGAGTGAAGTAATCACTGAATTGTTAATGAATATCACGAGAAGAATGGATTATGAATAAATGGAAAAGTAAGCTGATCGCAGTTGTAACTGCATTGTGCATGGCATTAAGTGTTCCTGTTTTTGCCGGATCAGCATCTGTATATGTGGCAACCCAGACAATGACTGATTCTACTCAGTTTAACAGAATGGACGGGGCGCTGAAGAAAAACAGTGCAGCAGAAAAGAAAGCCCTGAAGTTTATCAAGGGAACCTGGTATACGCAAGGAGGCGTTCCTTATCATAATAAAACAGTTTTTTCTGGAAAAACAGTTAAGCTTTACGCTCCCGGTTCAAAAAAAGTATTGTACCGCTACAAGATTGATAAAGTAACAAAGACCAGCTATGGGTATTATTACAGAATATACTTGGGAAAAGGATGCTATGGTGGATGGAGACTTTATTTAAAAGACAAGTCCACACTGGTAACAATGGGAAACGGAAATCCATACAGTACATCTGGATATAGTTAGTGGAACAGACAGTTTGGTAAGACATAAGTAAGTTAAAAAAAGAGAACCTGAACAGGGTTCTCTTTTTGTGTCTATTAATTTTTTAGTTCGTCCACTCTGTCCAGAATCTGTTCCTTTAATTCTTCCACGATGTCATTTGTTTACCACTCATAATATTTTCTTAGCAGATTACTCTCTTTTCTTCATATTCGAGGATCTTGTAGGCGTGTTTGTCATCCCATGCAATCCCGCGATTATAGATAACTCCGTCCTCTTCGCGTCTGACCATCAGATGATCCTCTGTTCCGTACTTCTCAAATACCACATTTTCTTTTAATGTGCCATCCGGATTTACAAAATAATCGAAACGATCCTCAATAAGAACATAATACATTCCCAGACATACGATCCGGTTGAGCTCATGTAGAGGGTATAGTTTATCCAGAATCCTCGTGTCGCTTTCTGTCAGCCGATCAAAGGTATCGATAGCATGCTCTCTGGATACATTTAATTTTGCCTTAAGGATTTCGAAGTGCCGGAGGGTACGAGCATATTCCTTCCCCCATTCGGAGTCATCAGCAGATTCTGTTTTGTCGTCATACGAAATGAGCAGATGATTCTGTTTATTGATCACGTAGATCTTCTCATCCTCGGGTTTATTCAGGTATTTCTGGATCCGTTTGATCAATTCCTTTGCAGTTTCTACATAGTATTCATATTCCGAGGATTCGAAAAAATCCTGTTTCATACTTTCCGGGATCGGAAACTCTTCCTCGTATTCATCCTCCTCTTCTCCGGTGTAATCCGGATATACTTCATGGAGATATTTTTCAGCAAGTTCTTCCTTAAATCTAATCTGTCTGTTTTTGATTTCTCCTTCGTTTTCATTAAAGCTGAAAAGAAATTCATCTTCTCCCATATGTTTGCTTTCTGTCAGGGAAATACAGAACAGGCTGCCATAGTTCTGCGGAGAGATAAGCCAGAACATCTTTTTGTCCTGTGCAGTACGCCTGATTAACTCTACTTCTTTCAGAAATCTGTTTTCGATTCTCGCTTTCATGATGCATTCCTCTCTTTTCGTTTTTACAAACATTCTGACTCAAAGTCGTTGAAATCCAGGTATTTTGTTTTTTTAATTTTATCATAATTTTTCAAACCTGTCTCATGTTTGGATGAAATTACTATACAGTCAAAAAACGCAAAATGATTTTGATACGAAAACTATAAAAAACCCAGATGAATTATCTTCATCTGAGTTTCTTGTCATACAGTCTTTAACCCTCATGTCCCTGGGTTTCCATGATATATTCTTTTCCATCAATTGTGATAATTGTACATACATGGCCAAAGCAATACGCAGAACCAAAATGATAGTAAACATCACCGTAGCCTTTCTCGTAGTCATACTGCGGACCTACAAAACGGTATCTTGCAGGAAGTCCAAGGTCCCTAGCGGCAAACAAAAGAGCCTCTGCTCCAGTATTGCACATCACTCTATCGGTTGTGTAGGTGTAATTATCATAGATGTATTGTTTTATTGCTTTTAACTTTTCCATTACAGACATATTGTCTGTCCATGCATTCTGCTCGACCTCATTGATCCACTGTCTTTCTTTTACAGCATTTTTATTTATGGTGGTTACCGATACCTGGCAGGTTCGAAGCAGCGTGTTTTTGTAGTAGACACTGACTGGAAAAGTACCAGTTTGCAGTTGATTATATATCTCTACTCTATGTTCAAAATACATTCCGGGTTCATAAGATGTTCTTACATATGCAATCATATGTTTCCAATCTAATACATAATAATCAGATTCGTATTCCGTCCCAGAACTCAAATGCAGGTTTGGGGTTTCGGGGGAACAAAGCTGCTGTGCTTTTCCATCAGCAATCTTATATGTAATGTCGGTTGGCTTGATCGTAGATTTGGGTATTACAGAAAGACACTCCATTCTGTCTCCCACCGATGCTGTTTTAGGAAAATACTTCATATCAAAGGTAATACCCTGGACTGTTACTATATCTTCTGGAGAAGTCGGTGTTGGAGTCGGAGAGACTGATATATTGATTACAATTCCGTTTTTATCATAAGAACCCCATTTTTTAGAAGACCGATTATAAGCTCTCACTGTGTAAATATATTTACCTCCGCTTACAAGTGGATTCTTACTACTGGAATTATGCGTATAACTGGTTCTTCCTGCTCCTACAGTTGCAATTCCTTTCCAGGATCTGGCACCAGCCTGCTTATAATAAATCCTGTAGTTTGTAGCATTTTTTGCCTTTTTCCAACAAACAGTTACTTTGCTGCTTCCTGCTAATCTAACACGAGTGATAGTCACCTTACCAGGAGTTTTCACTCCTGCAGCCTGCGTTGATACAGACATAGTAAGGAACATTAAAACAGCAAGAAAAGTTAAAAGAAATGAATATCTCAGACGATTCTTTTTCATGCTCTTTATCTTCTTTCATTTTTTTTATTATAATATTCTTCTGTATTGTTGCAATCATGAGCGGATATACCTGAAAAGCAGAGACCGATACTGCTCCATGGAAAGTTCTCCTGTATATTAGAGCCAGATGTAACCCGTCTCATTACCGTTGACTACAAAATACGCCTTGTTCTCTTCCGGCTTAATGTAGACCTTAACATCTTTTAAGTCTTTCTCTTTCCTGCCCATTTCGCCAGTCCAGAGATTCTTGATATTTTCTAATATGTTTTTTGTGCTAAGTTCCTTTCCGAGATACTGAATATATATCTCCGCGGCACTCTCTTTCTTAGCTGTTCTTCTGGTCGCTGGTTTCTTCTCAACTGCTTTTACCGGTTTTTCGGATACTTTCTTTACGCTTTTTCTGGCAGTTGGCTTTTTTGCCGGAGTTTTGGTATCTTCTTTCGCTGGGGCTTTTTCTGTTATTGCTGTTTCCTTAACAGTATCTTTTGTTTCTTCTTGTGTAGCTTCCTTTACTTCAGGCGGGTTCATGAAATCGTCCTTAACGGTTTTTGTCTTTACAGACACTTCCGCAGCAGGAGACTTTGTAATCTCTGCATTGATTTTGTCTGTATCTTCAACAGGTATGTCAGTTTTTGTAGTTGCTTTTCTTCTTGCCATGGGATTTGTTTCCTTTCTTATATTGTTCCACTTAGAGGTAGTGGAGTTCTTGTTTTCTACAAAACAGTCTCTCTCCTCAATTTCTGCTAAAAGAAATCTCAAAGGAAGAATGCTTTTGTACGAAAAAATTTTACTTAAATAAAAGCGTATTATAGTCGTGTAACGGTGACGGGACTACTCCGTACCATTTAGTCGGAGCTGTATAGTTAGCCGGTTTCTTTGTCACATGGTATGACACGGAAATATGTCTACAGGTTGTAAGGTTGATAGTAGAACCATTTTTAATATTTTTGTTTTTATGTTTACCACCTTGAGTGTAAGAAATATTTATGGAATCAAGAACAATGCCAGGTGCCGTTTTTACATATACTTTTTTCTTGCCTTTTAATTTATTGGCGTTTACATACATATATCCGTTAAAATACTGGGCGTAATCTTCTGATCCTACGGTAAACTTAGCAAAAGGAGACTTTCTCTCAGCTATATTGATTCGGCAGGACAATTTATATGTTTTACCGTTCTGTGTGACCCTGAATGAAATTGTAGAAGCGGCACCGACAAGGTTCTTCTGACACTGAGACGGATTAGCCATGGAAAGCTCCAGAGCATTCATGCCCTCTCTTTTTGTGGCTTTTATGTTTTTATTTGATGACTTAATATTGGTAATTTTTGCATTAGGACTCAGATTCTTGATGAAAATATAGCAGTCTGGAAGTCCAAAAATATTCTTAGGCTCATCTCCTACATTTGGTCCCCCAAAAGAAGCAACTACATATACAGTTTGTTTTGCGACGCAGCTTGGAGCTTTTGCCTTTACCGCCGCCTGTACTTCAACAGATGAATTTACCTGCACTGGGAGCCCTGAGACAGTTGGGCAAAAACTTGTAATAACCAGTGATGCGGCAAGTATCTTAGCAAATTTCTTCATTTTCTTATTTATGTTCATATTGATTTCCTCCTTACGTTTTGTTATGAAATGCTTATCTTAATGACATTGCTCATTAAAGAGTGCTATTTTTTATATTTTTTAAAGAAAATATTTCTCAGTTTTATTAATTTCTCCTTCATGGGATACTGCTGCCAAGCTATTTTCTTCTCTGTCATAGTAGTAAACAAACTCTGACAGTACGCAAAAATCAAAATTACCACGATTAAACTGCTGCATCATTTCGTCTAACATCATTCTAATTTCTTTTTCGCTTTTTCCATCCGCCTTATTTTGTACTTCTGATTCTGTAGCAATATAAGCTTCATCGACATTTTTTAAAATGATATATAAGTTACAGTTTTTACTCTCAGCAAATTGCTTGAGGACATCTGGATACAGAAATGCAAGTGCTGACGTACATTCATATCCTTTTGACATTATTCTATATGTGTCTTTGAAATTATCGCTTATTCTTTTGCTCGTGATTGTTGCTGGAAACTTATCTTTCATTTTTTTAATGACATAATCATATAATTCATTTACATCAATGCTTGCCGCTTTTAAATCTTTATATGTAACCTCAGGATGTAAAAGATATTCGATTTCAGTATTATCATGATAAAACAGAATTGACATATCAAGTATTGATTTTGATGCATTCACATCCAAATCGTTATCCGGCCAATCAGAATATTTAAGAACACATCTGATATTTTCCATTTCCATTCGTCTGGACTCAATCTCATTTGAAGCAATTTCTTCTAACGAAAAATAGTCAACGCAAGACCCTTCATGTACAACAGGACATACAATACGTGCATTAAAAAAAAACTCATTGGCTGCAGCATCTATTGCATCATCTATCGTTAATTCTTCATCGTGATGCTGTTCATACAAATTTGACAAATTGATTGTTCCATACCACCCATCATCTGTTGTCACCTGCAATATTATGTTACAAGTGTCATTATCTTGAGCTTTGATATTCCAGTCTAAATATCGTTCTTTAAGTCCGTTAATTACAGTTTTTTGAAAATCTAACACTTCTTTATCCATTTGTCTTTACCTTTCTCTGTCATTTTTTAAATTCTGGCTATCATTATAGGGAAGTCTTGGAAGTTCCAGTCGACAGGGGGGGAGTGCTCTATTCTCCTTTAATCATTATCCAAAAAGAATCCTGTTTTGATAAACGCTGTATTTGTAGCACCGGGAAACGAACTGGGAAAATTTCAATTCGCATTCAAACTTAAAATTTTCTTTAATTCAATTTATCATCTTAGTTGCAAAACTTAACAGTTTACCATATAGATTAGAGGTTCCTCTGTGAATAAATCGGATTTATCTATTGTTTTGTCAATTATTCTAAAATTATTGTATTCCTTGCGCTAAACTTTGTCAATAAGTTGCCAAAAGTAAACACAACTCACATATATCCGGGATATACTTTGGGAATTTATATAATCAAAAATTCTGTGATTGTATGGAGTGTTTCCAGGGGAAACGAGGTGACCAGCAAAATTTAGAATTAATAAGTATCATATTATTCGATAATATCATTGACAGCGAAAAATATGAGAATTATAATAATGTCAAATGATATAAACCATTTATGCCATAAATGCAAACTCTCCACGGAGCCAGTATAAACAATCGGAAAGGAGGAAATAAGTTTGACCTCAAAAATATATACTATTACCGCTGCATTTGATGCCGCAGAGTTAAAAAAACAGAATGTTCTGGGAAAGAAAATTGCAGAATCACGTGTTTCTTCCGGAATGAGCCAGAAGGAACTGGCAGGAAAATTGGCATCTTATAATATTTCTATCTCTCCTGCTTCTATCAGTAAATGGGAAAAGGGGGCTGCCCTTCCAAACCCGTATCAGCTTCTGGCTTTAAGCCATATTTTCGGGATCAATGATATGCTGAAGTATTTTACCGGATGCAGCCCGGAACCACAGGACTACACTCCGGAGCTGAGCCAGAAAGGACTGAATCTGTTGCAGATGTTTAAGGAAATGCTGATTGCTTCCGGAAAATATGCACCACATACCCGCCGCAGCATGCCAGCTACAGTTCCGGTAAAGGTGTTTCTGACACCCGCCGCAGCCGGAAGCGGATCATTCTTGAACGGCGAGGACTATGAGATGATCGACTTTAACCCAAACAATGTCCCGGAAGGCACTGACTTTGGTATCCGCGTTTCCGGGGACAGCATGCTTCCGCGGTATGTATCCGGCCAGATCGTGTTCGTGGAACAGTGTAAGGAACTGTACCCGGGGGAGATCGGTGTGTTTGTACATAACGGAAACGCATATATCAAGCAATATCAGGAAACAATGCAGAAAGACACCTATCCGAAGATCACCCTGTTTTCCCTTAACCGGGATCTGGCAGACTGTGATGTTCATGTAAAGCCTGACGATGATCTGTTCATTGTAGGCCGGGTATTAAGCTGATTTATTTAGGAGTGGATACGAATGAAGAAAAATAGTGAAAAAGTATACGTTAAGGTGACTTCCGAGTTTGACTCTACTGGATATATGCAACCCACCTCCATCACCTGGTCGGACGGACGCACTTTTTCCATTGAACAGGTACGGGATTACAGCCCTGCCGGAACTGTGGATTTCCGCGGAGACTGCTTCACAGTCCTGATCAATGGCCAGGAAAAGCATCTGTTTTTTGAGCGTATCGATCCGCGGTTTGCCGGAAGGATCGGCCGCTGGTTCGTAGAGACAGCATAAGGAGGGAAGCAATTTGAGGACATACCTTGCGATCGACCTGAAAAGTTATTATGCCTCCGCGGAATGTGCTGCCAGACATCTTGACCCTTTGACTACAAACCTGGTCGTAGCAGATTCCAGCAGGACGGAGAAAACCATCTGTCTGGCAGTTTCCCCATCCCTGAAAGCATACGGGATCCCGGGAAGAGCCAGGCTGTTTGAGGTTGTGCAGAAAGTACGGGAAGTCAATGTGGAAAGGCTGAACAATGCGGTAAGATTAAAGAAAGCGTTGATAAAGGACGGAAAGCCCAGCTTATCTTCCGCTTCCTATGATTCCCTTGCTATTGCAGCAGATCCATCATTAAAAGTAGGCTATCTGGTCGCCCCTCCGCGGATGCAGTATTATGAGAAACTGTCCCGGCAGATCTATGGGATCTACCTGAAGTTTGTGGCTGCGGAGGATATCGTGGTATACAGTATTGATGAGGTGTTTATCGATGTGACTTCCTACCTCTCCCATTATAAGATGACCGCACATGACCTTGCAAAGACCATGATCCGGGAGGTCTTGTATGCGACCGGGATCACTGCTACTGCCGGGATCGGAACAAACCTGTATCTGGCAAAGCTGGCAATGGATATTGTGGCAAAACATACGGAGCCGGATCAGGATGGGGTGCGTATCGCAGAGCTTGACGAGGACTCTTTCCGTTATCTGCTCTGGGATCATAAGCCTCTCACAGATTTCTGGCAGACCGGTCCGGGAACGGTGAGGAAACTAAATAAAATAGGGATCCATACTATGGGTGAGCTGGCACAGTACAGCACACATTCCCAGGATTATCTCTACCAGGTATTTGGGATTGATGCAGAGATCCTTATCGACCATGCATGGGGACTGGAGCCGTGCGGGATCAGAGAGATAAAAAACTATAAGCCATCCCTGAACAGCATATCGGAAGGCCAGGTACTCTCCTGCCCTTATGAGTACAGCAAAGCCCGGATCATCGTTATGGAGATGACGGACAGCCTGGTACTCCAGCTTACGGACAAACATCTGGTAACAGACAGCTTAACGCTGGATGTGGGATACGACAGGGAAAACTGTGACAAAGGTATCTATAAAGGGACGGTACACATTGACCACTACGGCAGGGCTGTTCCCAAAGGGGCACATGGTTCTGTAAAGCTGGACAATCCTACAAATCTTGGAAGCATCCTGATCTCTTCCGCTACAGCACTGTTTGACCGGATCACAGACCAAAAACTTACTATCCGCAGGATCACCTTATCTGCAAACCGGGTGACGCAGGATGAGGGCTTCTTCCAGGTCGACCTTTTTACAGACACGAAAAAATTAGAGAAAGAAAAACAGCTTCAGGAAGCGATGTTGGGGATCAAGAAAAAGTTCGGAAAAAATGCAGTCCTGCGCGGGACCAACTATTTAGACGGGGCTACCATGCGGGAGCGCAATGAGCAGATTGGCGGACACAAAGCGAAATAGATGAGGAGCGAAATCTGGAGGTAAGTTTATGGATTACAAAAATACTGTGGAAGGCAAAGAGGTCCAGAAAAAATACAGAGACATCCTATATTCATCCCGTCCAGAAATTCCTCCGGGACATACAAGGATGGACATCAACAACAGGGCAAAGATCTTCTCTCCTTTTGCGGCTCTCCGCGGATACGAGGAAGAGATCCGCTCTGAAGGCAGGGATCATCTGAAAGGCAGCAGGATTGAGTTATCCGATGAGGAGCAGGGAAAATTATCGGAACAGTTACAGAAAGTAACAAAGGGAATGCGGGTTACCATTCGATATTTTAAGGAAGGGTTTTACGAAGACATTGAGGGTGTAGTTACGTGCATTGATTCCATTGAGCAGGTAGTTTATCTGCAGGCCGCGGAGGTTGGGGCCTTGGAGAAGGATATTCCTATAGAGATTTTGTTTGGGGATATCCTGCAGATTCGGGTCACTGAATATTAAGAATTGGATTGCTGCAAGCTGCTGGTTCAGGTATACTATAGTCAAAAAGAAGGAGGATTATTATGTACCAAAGACAAAAGAAAAATGCGCGATATTATATTATCAAGCATTTTGTTTATCTGTTCATTTTCTGCTGCATCATATGGTTTCTTCCATCGAGACCGCAAGCAGCAACAAATGTGACCAGAAAAACCATGTACATCGGGGATTCGTATACCTTAAAGATCAACGGCAAGATCAGAGATGGAAACTGGACTTCTTCCAATCCACGTATAGCATCTGTGACCGGAAAGGGAAGAATACGGGCAAAGTCCAATGGAAGGACAACGATTACCGCACAGATAGGGAAGAAAAAATACCACTGTGTCATCACCGTTCGTATTCCGGTACAGGCGATCATTCCCAATGAAGGATGGGTGGATCTTGACGGCCCAAAGAAAAAGTTTAAACTGAAGGCGACCTTATATCCGCAGAACGCCTATAATAAAAAATTAACCTTTAAGTCGACCGATGAATCTATCGCAATTGTATCCAAGAACGGGACCATTACAGCTCTGAGCAATGGAACCTGTAAGATCAAGATCACCGCGGCAGACAGAAACAAACTGAGCCGTTATTGTTATGTATGTGTGACTGGATGCACAACGCCTGTTATCCAAAAAAGTGATTACAAATATGAAGTATATCTTCTGGACGGTCTTGATAAGGATGACTGGTACTCTGATAACAGCAGAGTCATATATATTAAAACAGATAATCCTGATATCAATTCTCTTGACTGGAAGACTTCAAATGGAGTATACAGATATTCGCAGGGGGTTCGGAGATTTGCAGATGTCAATTATCTCGAAATCCGTGACGATCTGGAAGTTGCGAGAGTTGATGGCGGATATATCATGAGCATTGGTTTCAGTGATCCTGAATCCGGAGATACTTTATTTGGTGTATGCAAAGGGAAAAATTATATCAATCTGATGGAGAATTCAAAATGTGTTGCATCTATTCCCTGTAAAATAAAGGAATATGAAACAGAGTACAAAAAAGCAGTCAAGGAAATCGTACGGCAGTCCTCAGCTGCAGGCATGGATCCGTTTGAACGCATGCAGGCTGCTGTAGATTACATCGAAAAGAAACATCCACGATATCTTGCAAATGACGGAACTTATCTCTATACTTTTGCCGCGGAGCCGAGTGATGAACTTTGGTTCAAAAGCTGGCGGTTTGATTCCCTTACAACCCCAACAATCCTGTGTTCCATAGCAAAAGAGATCGGTGGTTTCGACAAGATCAGCAACCTTTATTACGACGGGAACTGGAGCGAGCACTGGTATGCCCGTGTGACTATTGGGAACCAGTCAAAAGATTACACGTTTTGTCCGGACGTGAGTACCGGAGATATTGGAGAAATCCAGAAAATAAATTTCATGGATACTTCCAAAATGACAAAAATCTATTAACCAAACAAAGGGCAGAAACAGCATTAAAACTGTTTCTGCCCTGCTTTTATAAATCTATATTGTCCATTTTTGTATTACCACTCTTACGGTAGATTTTCATATATTTACCGTTTGTATCCAGAGTACTCCGATTCCACTTGGCATTATGTGTCTGCTTTACTTTCAATTTAACATATCCTTTGTACAATTTTAATGTTCCAGTGCCGGAATTCCCCCATGTATCTTTCCACTTAAAAGAAATTAGGTTTCCTTTACGCTTCGCTGTAATGGGAGCAGTCGCATAGATAGGTGAACCATTGACTCCCAGTTTTTCGAGCTGAAGCCGGACTTTTGTACTGGTAACCTTATTTACAATGACAGAATAGCTTGGTTTGATGGTGACTGACATATTGCTTGAAACAGACCATGTTTTTGTGTAGGTCCCGGTGTATTTACCGGAAGCAGCCTGAGTGGGCTGGTAAAGTGTAACAGTGATCATAATAGCCAGCATCAAGAATAGTAATCTGGAAAATATTCTTTTTCTCTTCATAGTGATCAAATCCTCCTTGCTGTGTTATATTAATTATTGGGGATCCATTTGGCGTATAATGTATTACCGTTTTTTCCATAAACTACACGCCTTAATGGAAGGCGAGAACTTGATGGATTAGGTGTATCGTACCATCCTGAAAAGGTATAGCCTTCTTTTAATGGAGAAGGAATATTAATAATATCAGATTGTGATGGCGCATCGTAAAGCCATGCATAAGTCCCAGCAGTGCCTACAATTGTGTAGGTTTTACTTCCGTTGATAGTGCCATCATTCGCATCAAAGGTTATGCTTCCTGATGCATTTGGGTCTATTGATGTAAATTCTTGCACCCAGTAATATACTCCATTTTCTGACTTATAAAATCCAACTCCCATATATTGATTAGAATCTCTCATCATTTGAGCTTTGTGCCCTGGACTATGTAACCAATCATTGACTACTGAAGCTGGAGAATCTTGCCCCATTGCAATGTTTTCATCGCCAATTCCTGCAGCCCCAACTTCTTTACCGACAGTTGTATTATCGGTGCCGTCTGGTCTTCGATGAGAAAATTTAACAGAAATTTCTTTAGCTCTTATCATAGCTGCATCCTGAAGCGCTTTATTATACTTCAAAGGCTGAACCCCTTCTTTGGCTCTTTCGATATTCGTAAGCCTCAATACTTCTGATGCCATTGCAATTGGGTCAACTGGTTCATCGAAATCATCATCATTGTCACCATAATTATTGTTTCCGTCGCCTGGCTTTGATGTTGGCTCTGGTGTAGGCGTTACTTTTTTCTTGACTTTGATGCTTACACCTGTATTGCTTCCATCACCTTGAACTTTAAACTTACTACTGTATCCAAAAACAAAGTAAGTATTAGTAGTACCTTCGACAGGATTCTTATCCTCGTATTTCGTATACTTGGATGAAACTGTTGCAATTTTTATCGGTGCTGAATCATTTGCTTTGCGATATACTACATAATGCGTTGTACCGCCGGCAGGATTCCAGCTGACATTTACGGTGTTGTTTCCAGTCAGTCCTGCACCAAGCCCATATACGGTTGCTGGAATTGTGTTTGTTATTAATCCTTTTTTATTATAACTTCCATACTTCTTCGTATCCTTATTGTATGCTTTGACAGTATATTGATATTTCTGTCCAACGTTAATTGGATACTTCCTGGAAGATGTATGGGTGTAAGTGGATTTGGTACTACTAAGCGTTTTTAACTTAATCCATTTACTGTTTCCAGCTTCTTTGTAATATACAATATAGCTTGTAGCATCTGAAGATTTTTTCCACTTGATGTTAATCTTGTTGTAATCAACAGCCGTGATTTTTGTAAGCTTTACTGTTCCCGGTTTAGCAGATGCCTGAATGGATGCCGGCATCAGCAGTATGACTGCCAGCATCAGCATTGCCAGGAATGTAATTCTTTTTCTTTTCATAAAATTGAATCCTCCCTTTATTGTGCGTTTTCCAATTCCTTCTCGATCCATGTTATGATCACATCGACAAGATACTCCTGCTGCACCTGACTCAACTCCCGGCCGGGTTGTATCTTATGCCATTTTCGGATGCATTCCCGGCAGCAGGTCGCAGTTGCATGCTGTGCGATGAACACAGGATGACCACGCATAGGCGTTTGCTTTCCGTCATTTGGGATATATGCAGGGGCTTCTCGTTTTGCAATGAAATCTTCTGCGTGTTTCCGGATTGTATCCAGTCCTTTTTCATGAATGTAATCAATATCTTTCTGCTTAAGATGAAATCTGCTTCGAAACCTGGAATTGCCAAGTCTCTCAAACAGCTGTTTATACCATTCTTCTTTTGTCAATAGAACTCACCACTTTCCATTATGAAAACAGACTCTGCTGCTCATATTCCGTCTGTTGGTTAAGCAGAGTCGGTGTCTGGTGCAGAAGTACAGGCATTTTGTTATTATCAAACCAGTCTGTGATTTGTTCCCTTTCCAAGATCAAAGGCATGCGATCATGGATTTTTTTCATGGAATCATTCGCTGTGGTAGTCAGGATCACAAATCTTCGTTCATTCTCAAACCAGTCACAGAACCCTGCCAGATACAGCACAGAGGAATCTGGTCTGGTAAAGGTACTCTTTTCTTTCAGGGAATTCCATTCGTAGAACCCGCCTGCCGGAATCAACAGCCGGTGATATAAGATTCCGTTCTGAAAGGAAGGTTTATCCATGACAGTTTCCACCCTTGCATTGATGACCGGATTTTTGCCTTTTGACAGGGGATATCCCCATCTGCACATACCCAGTTCCAGTCCATGTTCTGACTGTCCAATGACCGGTGCGACATCGGTTGGACGGATATCTCCTTGTGTCAGCCGGATCCTCCCATCTATGTTCTGTACCACTCTGGAAATCTCCTCCATCATATTAGGATCTATATAATATCTGCTGCACATATTCTCTCCTATTTTAGAATCTTTCTTATCTGCGTATCCGCGGCTTCTGGATAAAGCTGTTTCATATGATCAACAATTTTTCTCCAGGATGCCTGCGGATCTTCCTTATAGCAGGAAGTGACATGATCATATCCATAAATGTGTTCCGGAGAAGAATACACTGCCACATCCCATCCGTATTCCACACCCTTTCGGTTGATCCTTTTCTGAAAATCGCAGTTACACAGATATGTCTGCATCATAAGGCTGGTAATGGCTCCGTCAAATCCCTTTTCACCATCTTTTCCAAATCCGGCCAATTTTTTCAATTCGTTGGAGTAGATTTCTGCATCATTTTCCATAAAATAATCCATGATCTTCTTATGTTTGACCGATGCTTTTTCATCCTCATACAGAGCATCAAAATCATAGCCGTCCCTGCGGTAGTTGGCAAATACCGGCAGCCATTTTTTGGAAATAAACCCGGCTTTTTTGGCAAAGAATTTTCCGTAAAGAACATCATGTCTTTTTGCAATGGCAATCCTCCATCTCCACGGATCCCTCACCGGATCATCAGACCACCAATATTCTGCTACTGTCCGTTCCTCCAGAGAAAATCCCGGAATTTCATTCTTGAAAAGAGGAAGAAAACCAACCCGGTTGATATATTCGACCGCTTCATCCACATCGTGGATGCATTTTGGATTATCCCATGTTACTCCATGAATGATCCATTCCCCTGCTTCGTTTCCCATGACTTTCTCCTTTCTGTATTTTGCTGTCTTAAGTATACCACACATTGACAAGACAAAGATATATTTTGGTTTAAATAATTTAATATGACTTAAAAAGGAGACTCATGCTGAAAACATGGATCTCCTTTTTTGCTGAGATGGGAATGCTGCGATATATCATGCTCTTTGTGGTATTTATCCGCCTCGTCCAAAGACTTTAGATATTCTGTTTTTGTATAAGGTCTATTATACGACATGGTTGGCGTTGGGGAAATATGTTCAGAATAAACTGTCGCAAGAATCATTCTGAAAAAAGAAATCCTGCGGAGGAGACATCGTTAGACACCAGATGTCGGCAGATCCCACATGGAACACCTGCAAAAAAACCTGCTTTCTGAAGATGTGGAGAATACAGGATCTCTGAGTCTGTGCAGTAATGCTCCAAAAGCGACTGGAATAGCTCCGTGTTCTCATCTAATTGTTTCTTATCCTCTGCGAAAATTACTGCGGTTGTAGTCACAGAAAAGAAATGATTTTTCATTACTGAAAAAGATTCGTCTGTCCGGCTGTCAGGAAGATCATACCCTTTCTGTTTCCAGGACTTTCGCCCTTTTCTTTCTGCCGTATGACCGTCCATTCCATCACAGTGCATACTGATGATGGTAGAGAAATCCAGATCCATCAGCTCTGAAATTATACTTTCTGAAAGCGAAAATGGTTCGACCTTTAAGACTCTCACATACATATCCCCGACTCTCGCATGATCCTCGAAGTACTCCAGCGTTTTGGGAACCAGAAATTCCCTCGATCTCATTCCTTTTACACGCATACATTTCCAGAATGATTCCGACGTCAGATCCTCTTCCAGCCGCAAAGCCCACCACATATTCTCATCGACGGAAAGAGTCGGCTCCATATGATAAGTGTCATACAAAGCAGAAAATGTCTGCGTAAGAGGCACAATATTCGCACCGTATTCCATAATCTTTGTGCTAATGTTATTAAAAATCTGCCTGGCAGTATCAATACTGTCCGCTTCTGCTGAAACAATGAAAAACTTATAAAGCAGCTGTACGGATTCCTCTGTGGCAACATTCCTGCAGTACGCTGTCTGCTGTATATGTATTCTGGTGCCAAACGAAACCAAAAGATTTAAAAACATCTTTTTGACATCCGCGGACCTTTGTGTATCCGGCACTGCATACATTTTGGCATAGGTCTGATCTGCCAGTCTTATGATACCGTTTTTGTAGGCTTTCTGATAGGGGAAACAGTCTTTCTCTGACTGCACCTGCTCTTGTGCAACTGTCTGTTTCTTTTTGGTGGAAGAATGTAATATTCTCATTTACGGTACTCCTTTCCATAATCTTTATGATGAACAAGCAAAAACTCATGGCTGTTTTTTAGCATAAAAAAAGGTTTTTTTGATTCTTATACGACAAAAAAGACAGCCGAAGCTGTCTTATGCAAAAGAAAACTGTCCGTTTTGCTGCTGGGATACCTGTACAAAAGGAACCCTGTCATGCTGGTACAGATAAGGGCAGTTAGCAGAAACGATCGCCTTACTCATGGATGGCACGACCGCATTCCCGATCTTGGCTACCTGCTCCGCGGTAGGGATACGGTGCCACCTGGAATCATGCGAAATATCGTAATCATCCGGGAACCCATTCCCCCGTTTTAATTCCTCCACGGAAAGCATCCGCAGATGGATATCCAAAAGCACTCTTCCGTCATGCAGCACAGTAATGAGGGAAAAACGTTCCTTGGTCACGATGGTCCTGAGCGGTTTGTCTATGCTTTGGCCGATATCGGATCCATAATAGAGCATCAGGAACTGACTGACCTGATGTGCCCGCTCAAGAACAGCCCTGTCTGCCTGGTTCAAGGAACCTTTATCTGTTGTTTTTACTGAAACCAGGCCAAAGTGTCCCGGGCTGGTGGTAATGGTGTGGAGAGGCTCCTCGATCGACTGCCCGATCCCGCTCTTGTAGAATTTGGTCAGAAACTGTTCTATCTGCATGGTCTTTGTGCTTACCAGCCCCATTCCCAGTTTCCTGGTCATGGTAGGGAGCGGTTCGTTTACTGACTGTCCGCGGAATCCGTCCCCGGAATGATTGACATGGACAATGAACGGCTCCTCTCCGTTTAAGACATATTTCCTGATCCCCATGGCAATCCGCCTCTGCGTGTTTTCTGCCAATGGTTTTTTACGGTCAAAGATCGACTGCCCGTAATTATCCAGATCAAGAATGGAGGATGCCGGTACCCACGCAGGAAGACCAACTCCATTTTTGCTGTTGGTGGGTTTTGGCCATCGTATCGCACGGTGGTCGCTTCGGATCACTGCATACCAACGTTTTCTTGTGGTCGGGGCACCGTAGTCTGCGGCGCAAAGCTCCCGGCTGTCGAAGTCATAGCCTAAGCACTTCGTGTACCCGTCTCTTACTACCTGGCACTTATCACAGAACCTCCTGCATTCCGCTGGGGCATCTGCAATCCGGCCGTCCGGTTCCAGCTTTCCGTGGGACATGTGTGTCACGAAACATTTATAGCATATCCCGGTCAGACTTTTCACCGGCTGTCCAAAACCGGGAACATCTTCCCTGTCCTCGATCGGACACCAGCCCTGGATCTCTGCCACGTTCTCCATACAGATCACCTCCGGATGGATCTGTGCTGCATGGAAATATACCGCATAAGGGAGCATCCGTATCCCCTGTTTCCTTGGAGTCTTTCCTTTCGCTTTGCTGAAATGGGTGCAGTCCGGTGATGCCCAGATCAGGGATACCTTTCTTCCGGCAACAAACCGTTCCACTTCAGAGGTAAAGATATCTTCCGTCATATGATATGTCGATGGATGGTTCCTGGAATGAAGCCGGATCGCTGTCTGGTCATGGTTTACGGCAAAATCCACCTTTACGCCAAATTCTTCGATCCCGACACTTGCACCTCCTGCTCCGCAGAAAAAATCCCCAACCAATCCTCTTTCGTTTTTGTCTTGCATATCTGTTTCTCCTTTCGCTTTTGTCTTGCAAAGGAAAAATGAAGAATAGCAGGGAAAACAAAAATTTCATCTTTTCTTTGGTTTCATCATTTTTTTTACAGCAAACAAACGAAAGGAGAAAAAGATGAAGACAACAAAGCAAATATATCTCTTGATGGAAAAGAAAGGAAGGGAGCTTGCAGCACTGGCGGAAGGACTGGATAAGATCATTGTAACGGAGGAAACCCTGAGAAATATGTTTGATGGGAAAGAAACGGATTCCGTTAATGCATCACCCATTCTGGAGAAAGGGGTTTCCGTTCAGGCTGGAGACAAGATAAAAGATTATCTGATCTTTGAGGTCATGGACAGGGAAGAAGATTCGTTTAAGATCCACTGCGAATCCTATCAGGAATATTGTGGAAAAGAAAAGACACTTCCGGTAGCTACTCCTCTCTGGGCTTATACTGCGGATATTTCCGTATCCTTTGGAGAGGAGATATCCATTTCTGCAGAATCGTTTGACAATGCATTTGTCAGTGTCTACCGAAAGCAGAAGTTATTTGAGAAGGCAGACCAGTATATGCGGGAGAATGTGGAACCAGGTACACAGAATATCATTGGATTCATCCGTGTGATGGCATTCATTAATTATCTGAGCGAGCATCCTGAGCTTAAGGAAATGGAAAATAAAGCAGACGTAGGGAAAAGCAGGAAAAAGATTTCCGCGGATAAGCAACCGGCCAGGAAATCCCCACGTGTCATTTCGCTTAACGGCATCCGGGTCATTTCCTCAAATGAAAAACTGACGAGGAAACTCCGCAGCAAAACCCGCCAGAGACTGACGGAAGCCTGGTGCGTCCGCGGACATTGCAGACACTATAAGACTGGAAAGACAGTCTATATTAAACCATACATGAAAGGAAGCGGAAAAACCATCCCCAAAGAGTATAAGCTGTCTTAAGAAAACCCCACTGCCTGCTAAGCGGTGGGGTTTTTGGCTACAAAGTCTCTGCTCTTTTTAATATCAATTCCACGCCTTCAGGTTCCAGGATATTTAAGTGTGCCAAGTTGTTCCTGGCATCCCGGAACCGTTCCAGCTCCGGGTATTCACTGCTGTCTGCCAGCGTGATATTCCCATTTCCGACCAGATAAACTAACATTCCGATCTCCACATCTTCCGGGGAAATGATATCCTGCCCGTTTGGATTGCTGAGAGGAAGTGCTTTTTGGATACAGCTGCTGTATCTTTTGATAAAATAACTGCGGTATTGTTCGATGACCGGGAATACGGCCTTTAACTGCGTTTCCCATATCAGCGATCTCAGATCATCCAGCCGTAAGTAGGAATACCTTTCCCCGTCACTGCGGTATTCTGTGGAAATGATCTGTTTCAGTGTATTTTTGGGATCCTTTAAGAATCTCACGCCTTTCTGGATGCATGCCGCACAAAGCTCTATGTCATCCCTGCAGACGGTGGAAACAAGTTCAGCCAGATAGGGACGGAGATATTCGCGGCAGGTATTACTGTCACTTGCAGCCAGCGCACAGAAAGCGAAACGGTCATAGGCTGTGATGGCCTGGTCAAAGACCAGTTTCTGGATGCCTTTTGGGGATCTTCCATAAAAACCATGGACTTCCAGTATGAAGATGGCAGGAGTCTTGTCCTTTACATTTTTATTATATTCTGTCACAAAATCCAGCCATTCCTCACAACGGTCCTGCGGGATGTCATGTACCCAGATATACCGGTCATTCAGTACGATATCCTGGCATTTCCCCAAAAACTCGGCATAGGAGATCCCATACCGGTAGGAAGATCTTTTCTCCCTCCTGCAGTAATTATTTAAAAGGAACAGTCCCGGCTCCTCCTTTGGGCAGTCTACATACTCAAAAGCGTTTTTGTAATTCTCCTGTTTCAGCTGCTCTTCTACCATATCCAAGAGCGTGTTTTTCCACGGCACGTTTTCCGGCAGGGAGAGGAGGACACTCTTCCCCTCCGCAGCCGCCTTTACGATATCTTCCTCAAACTTATGTGCCTTAATGATATGTGTCCACCAAACTTTATCCAGCATGTCAGTCCTCCATGTACTTTTCCAGTTCATTGTCAATATGTTCCGGAGTCCCCATCATCTGACAAAAACTGTGACGGGCAAAACGGTACCGTCCGTCACCGGTATGTTGCAGGACGTTCAGCTCACACATCTCTTCCATCAGGGCATCGATCTTTTCTTCCCCAAGGGCTGTGAGTTTTTTGATGCAGTAGGTATCCGCCAGCTCCAGCAGTTTCCGGGCATCACACCCGGAGGAGGACTTGTCGTTATGGTAGTGATAGGCGACAAGCAGGGCGATGATATAGTAAAAGTCATCATTTCCGATCTTTAAGGTGATCGAGAATTTGTTATAAATGTCATTCTGCAGGGACTGCTCTGCCAGGACTTTTTGATATGTTCTTTCCTTACATAGTAGGGAGGAGTTTCACTTTCAGAGTACCCGGCATAATCCCGTTTCATGGTCTCGATCATCTTCGTGCAGTATAACTGCAACAGGCCCGGGAAGTAATTGGTCGTGCCAAAGATGGTAGAGATCAGGACCTCCGTCTCACTGTCTTTCGGGAAGCGGAATCCCAGATAGGACAACGGGACCTCCAGGAGTTCCCTGGCTTCCATTGCCTTAAACGGCTTAATGGTAAGGGAGTCTAAATGGACCAGACTGTTATTATTCTTTAATACGGAAGATTTCTTAAACCTGATGATGTTGCGTAATCCTGCAACCACAAACTTGAATTTTCCGGATCCAATCCCCTGGATGTCCTTTAAGGCATCAAATGGCTGATAGTTCACGGCTTCACTGCTCTCAATGAAACGGTCCGCCTCATCAAGCAGCAGAAGGAAATACGGGATAGGCTCTTTGGTGTCCCGCAGGCGGTTTTTAATATCCCTTGCAAGGATACCCCAGTCGTCTGTGATGTTTTCCTTTTTGAGGATACCTTCATCGTACAGGACTGCGGATACTGCTTCGGCAGCCTCATGGTAATCTTTATCATGAACATCAACGATGACCGCACGATCTCCGTTTTCGTTCTTATCCACATCTTTCTGTGCCATACGTAAGAGGGCTGTCTTTCCTAACTGTCTTCCGCCGTATACCAGATTAACGCCTGTCGGGGACTCGATCTTTTCCAGTTCCTCCCGCCGGCCGATGAAGAGTTCCGGAGGCATCACTGCCGCGGACTGGTCAATATAGGGCTGATAGGAAGCAAACGGCATGATGATAAACATCAGCATACGGTTTACTGCCGTTTCTGAATAATGCTTTGCCAGATACAAAAGTGCCACGCGGTCAAGGACAGCAAAGATCTTTCCGCTTAAATCCGTTTTGGTCTTGCGGGCTAAGATCCTCCGGTCAGCCAGGGATAAAGCATAGTCTAAAAGCACTAATGTATTCTTGGCATTCCCGATTTCCTTAAATGTATCTATCAGCCTGGAAGCATCTGTCTTTCCGTAAAGGCAGACAATGCGGAACCCTTTTGTCTCCGCTTCCGAGCCAAATGCGGAGATCGGATGTTTGTAATTGCTTTTTCTGCCGTTCAGTGACTTTTTGAGCATAACAAGGTAGCTTTCAATCTTACCATGGATCCGCGGCTCCGTTTTAATGTAGTCCACGTTAAACCCGAGCGTGTTTAACAGTACCAGGAGCCTGCCTTCTCCGAGGCCGTTTCCTTTCATCCAGTTTTCCAGAAGCTTGTTTCCGCCCTTTGTATCTTTATTGCTCCGATAGGAAGACAGGAGGGATTTTAAAGTAACCCCGGAATTTGCTGTCTTCTGATAATTGACGCTAAATTCATTTAAAAAATCAGCCAGATAATCTTCCTGCTGCAGGAAATCATCGGTTTCCAGGTCATTTCTGATCAGACGGTTTAACAGGTCTTCCGCGGCAGCATAGTTCTGCTGGCGGATACGGTCCATGATCTGTGTCACGACCGAGGAAACGGATTCGATGTTTTTTTCATTTTTAGACAGGTACACCCGGAGTTCATCATCAAGTTCCTTTTCCCTTGCCTTTGCACCTTCATGGATCCTGTCCATGAATGCTTCCAGGATCTTTGAGAAGAAACCGTAATTGGCAGTTTCCTTTGCCCATTCAAACCAGCTTTCCATGACCTGTAATATGACCTCTTTGGCGTTGACCCTGGAATTGTCGATCTGTCCGTAACTCTGGGCCAGCTCCAGATCTTCGATGAATTCCCTGCGCTTGTTCTCCATGTCACTTTGTGGATATTTCATTGCAGTGTCTTTTACTTCCATCTGCTCTTCCAGGTTTTTAAAAGGGATCCCCCGGTCTTTCACATATTTAAAGATCAGCTCCGCGGAGCCATAATTATCTTCACTCCTGTAAATATCATCGATGCGATCTTCCCAGCTCTTGTCGGAAGGTTCCTCACAATGATGCAGGATGCGTTCTGTAACGGAAAAGGCGGGAAGCTCCCGGACTTCTTCCAGTACCGGAAGGAAGCTGTCATCAAGAAGAATCTTATCGTTCTTGAGGAAATCAATGTAAAAATATCTGTTGTTTACGTATTCCCCTGAAATCCTTGCGCGGATCTCCAGTAATGTTTCTGCAAGGACCTTTCTGCCTGCAAGAACCCATGTATCCGAAGCATCAGATGCGAGGCTTTCTACCGCATGCCCGATTTTTTCAAGGAGAGGTTCCCTGTGCTTCTTATAAACGGTGGAAGCCGGATCATCCTGGATGGAAACACGGGATCTGCACAAAAAAACGTAAGAACACAGAACACTTACTACTTTCTGTACCTTTTTAAACAGGTTCATCCGCAGGCTGCTCAACAGGTCGGAGGAACGTTTCAGGAGGCGGATGTTATTAGTAGCTTTATCCCAGAATCTGTCAAGTGCACAGTCGATCTTATTCGGATCGATGTTCTCCTCGCATATGGAGGCTTTGTCCTTCACATAGTTTTCAGACAGAAAGTCTTCCAGCATCTCTAACATCTCGCGGTTGTCCTCAGACACTGCTTTCAGGTATTCGCAAAGATCACTCTTTGGTCCTAAGATCAGCCGGTATGTTTCGATGAACCTTTTATGGGAGGCATTTTCTTTTTGAAATCCGGAACAGTAATTGTCCAGATATCCTTTTGCCTCATGTCTGATCTGCTCCATACTTGATTCAAAGACGTTTTGGTCTTTCTTCCGGTAATCGGCATACCGGTCCATGCCGGTGTGATAAGTCATTTTAAACTCAAACAGCATATACAGGATCTCTTCTACGAAACGAAACTCTTTTAAAACGCTGTTTCTGGACACCGTAGCCTGAAGCTGAGGGAGGGAATAGTCATAATTAAACTGATCATAAAAATACGTCCTGATTACGGCAGAGAGCAGGAAGTAATCGGATATGGGGATGGTGTAGACATCCATGACCGTGTTGGAATTATAGCTGCAGTTTTCCATGGGATCGTTCAGGGCATAAGCAGCCTGCCGGTAAACAGACTGGTAAGAAGGGGATTCATTTGAGAGTGCCTTCAGATATGCGGCTGCCGCATAATATTGTCCGGATGCGAGCATCTCCAGATATACAGGAAGCATTGTCTGACCTGATGCTTCCAAGACTTCCTTTTTTTCATCCGGGACATTTTCCCCTATATCATCTGGAACATCCTCCTCTATATCATCCTGAATTTCAAAAACACCCGCTTCGTCCTCTTCAGGGAAGAATTCACAGTCATCTGTCTCGTTCTCTTCAAGGAAGAATTCACAGTCATCCGTCTCGTCTTCCATATCTGCTTCGTCGAAGGAACGGACTTCCAGAGGAGCCCCCGTAATATCAAACATATCATCCTCATGGTACACGCAGTATCCCACTGTGGTGGTGATACTGGAAAACGTTTCGATCCAATCTGCGATATTAGATGCCATATCCCTGTCAGGTTCGATCACGATCAGGAAATCCGGGGTATATGATTCCGAGATCTTTTTGATGTTTGTGCGGATATCTCTGAACGTGTCTATGCGTTCTGTTACGATCCCGACAAAAAAAACTGTTAATTCGTCTTTCACTAAAGGAAGGGTTAATATAAAGGCATCGTTTAATACAAAAAGCTTCCTTTTTGAAAAAGTATAAGAAGGATCGATAAGAATTATTTTTTTATAGCAGTCAGAAAGAAGGATGCGGCTGATGGCTGCATTTGTGGTATCCTCTATCTCTTCTCTTCCAGACAGCGGGTTGCTTTCAAGGCCGGGAGTCAGGTCTTTGATAAATGAAAAAGATTCTTTTGTAGAAAAGGCTTTCTCTCCTCTGGATGAGAGGGTATAAAACTCTTCCATCCCGTTCACATAGTATCTGGTAAGATACCCCATCTGGTACAGCTTGTCTGTAGCCAGATCAAAAAAACCTTCCTGCTGGTTATGGTTTATGGCCATGGATTCCTTGGTATATATGCTTCCGTTCACAGCTTCGATCAGGCAGTCTAATTTATGCAAACAGAGCTGCTTTTTCATATCTCCCTTGAATCTGCTTACTCCGAATTTATCCTTAGCCTTTGGAGAATCTTTTTTTGTCAGTAATTCCGGCTGTTCCTTATAACATACAAGGGACGGGTTTTCAATCCCCAGTTCGTTCCACTCATCTTCTGTCTCATCCTCTGAAACCAGCGTAGCTGCTGTCTCCTCTGAAATCAGATCCGGGGCGTTATCTTCTGTTTCTTCTGGTATATCGGATATTCTTGCTTCACCACCCTTTACATCAGTGTCCGCATCAAACTCTTTCTCCGCGGAGGGCATGATTTTTCCACAGCCGATCCCGGTAAAAATGGCTTCTTCGAAAAACTGCGGGAGCTGGTACATCAGGGTAAATTTTTTCTGCATATCCGTTTCTTCAAATACCTGTTTTACCAGCAGATATGGCAGCAGGCTTTCTGTATCTCTTATAGAACTAACCTGTTTTAATTGTTCTTTCCTTGCATCCAGAAGGTCTTCAATCTCTTTGTTATCAGAATGCAGGGAGAAAAAGAAACGGACAGCTTCCTGATATCTTTCCTGTTCTTCCAGCTTTTTCTGATATTCTGACAAAACAGTTTCCATCTCTTCGATATAGTCCGGGAGATCTCCTATCTCAAGGGAAGCATATTCCTGGAAGATCTCTGTCTGCAGCTGGCTGATGCTGCGGAGACCGTCTGTCATCTTCTGGTTCAATGTCTCCGGGATAAAACTGCCGTTATGTACAGAATCATGGAGTTTGGTTAAATTCTCCATTAATTCATCGGTTATATCACATAATTTTCTTAGCTTAAAACGTATATCTTTTATTGAATCTGCCTTAGACATTTAAGGACTTTCTCCTTTCGTGTTGTTATGATTGATTATACTACCTTGTGAGGATTTCCGTCAATGTACGGGCCTTTCCTCTGCCTGGCATAGAACAGTCTATTTCTCCTCCTTTCTACCAGACCTCCTCATGATTAATATAGAGTTTATTTATTGAGCCGGATTTTCATACAAAACTTCCTGTTCAAACACAATATGACAAATCTGTTTTACAGGTACCCTGCTGGATCACCTGAAAAAGTGAATTCGAATTCACTTTTTTGTAAGACAAAACAGCATTATTCTCTGTCATTGTTTAAAAATTGACTAAAAATTGAAAAAAATCCGCGGCATAGCAGGAGCCGCAGACAATATCGTAGGACAAGAAATTCTGTTAAGGTTACCGTAAAAATATTATGTTAATTACTTGGCTTGCAAAATAATTGTGCTTGGTTTACGCAGAAGCACAACAAAATAAGAAAACACTATAAGATACGGTGTACCGCAGGCTCTTTTTTGTAAAAAAATACCTCCGCGGAAATTCCGTGGAGGTAAAAAAAGTTTTTCTGCTATGGAGTAAGCTGTTCTTAAACAAATTCTGTATCAAATAATGATTCTTCTTTAGTCATTTTAGATTAAAAAAAGAAAAAGAAAATTTGCGAAAAACTATATTTCCTTTCGTGTACCGATAAATACTGCCACAGAACGAGGCTGGAGCCAGTATTCGGTAATGGTTACTTCGTCTGCTTCGTCCAATGCAGTATCTACAAAACGTCTCCATTCATAGGTATCCGGAAGCTTTGGAAGCTCAAATCGCTGTTTTTCCCAATATACATTCAGCGCTACATATACCAGATCCTCTCCCTGCTCAGTCTTTCCGGCATAGCAGACTGCCAGACATTTTGTTTCCTGATTGATAGAGGTATCCCATGGTTGGTTTGTATGGATGCTTACTGCCGGAAAACCGGTATCTGAAGGATCCAGGTTATTTCGGATTGCTGGATGCTCCCTCCGAAACTGGATCATCTTTTTAAAAAACTGATATAGGGTCTGATTCGTATTCAGCCGTTTCCAGTCCAGCCATGAAATCTCGTTGTCCTGACAATATGGATTATTGTTTCCAAAACGGGTATCGCCAAACTCATCTCCTGCAAGAAACATGGGAGTTCCACGACTGCACATCAGTACTGCACAGGCATTTTTTATCATCCTGAAGCGAAGTCTGAGGACTTCCGGATCTTCTGTCTCGCCCTCCACTCCGCAGTTCCAGCTTCGGTTGTCATCATTTCCATCAGTGTTGTTCCAGCCGTTGTCCTCATTATGCTTTTCATTGTAGGAGTAGAGATCCCAAAGAGAGAATCCGTCATGGCAGGTAAGGAAATTAATGGAGGATGCATATCCTTTGTACTGTCCTGTATACAGATCCGGAGATCCGATGAGCCTGTTTGCTGCTGCTTCGGCAAACCAGTAATCTCCTTTCAGGAAACTCCTCATGTCATCCCGGTATTTACCATTCCATTCCGCCCAGCGGGAAAAAGCCGGAAAGCTGCCGACCTGATAAAGCCCACCGGCATCCCAGGCTTCTGCGATCAGTTTTACGTTCCGAAGGATCGGATCTTCCGCAAGATTTTTCAGAAGCGGAGGCTGGCTTGCAGGAGAACCGTCTTCATTTCTCCCCAAAATGCTGGCCAGATCAAACCGGAAACCGTCCACATGATATTCGATCGTCCAATACCGCAGGCACTCAAGGATCATCTGCTGCACTACTGGATGATTACAGTTCAGTGTGTTTCCGCATCCACTGAAATTATAATACCAGCCCTCCGGAGTCAGAATATAATAGATGCGGTTATCGAATCCTTTAAATGAGAAAAAGGGACCATTTTCGTTTCCTTCTGCCGTATGGTTAAAAACAACATCCAGGATCACTTCGATACCGTTGCTATTCAGATCTTTGATCAGGTCTTTCAGCTCATCCCCTTCCCGGTTGAATTCTTTTTTGGCTGTATAACTGGTGTTCGGGGCAAAAAAGCTTACCGGATTATATCCCCAGTAGTCCAGAAGAGTCCGGCCGTTAACCTCTCTCTTTCCCATGGTTTCATCGAACTCAAAAACAGGCATTAATTCCACAGCGGTAATCCCCAGATCCTTGAGATAGGGGATTTTTTCCCGGATTCCCTCAAAGGTGCCGGGATGAGCGACATTGGAGGAAGGGTCTTTGGTAAATCCGCGGACATGAAGCTCGTATATGATCAGATCCTCAATCGGTCTGACCGGATCCACATGATCGCCCCAGTCAAAATCATTGACAACCACTCTTGCCCGGTACTCATGGTCCTGATTAGGCTGTTCGCCCCATACACTCTGACCTGTGACTGCTTTTGCATAGGGATCCAGAAGCGGCTTTGATCTGTCAAAAATAAGACCTTTTTTTGGCTCATATGGACCATCTACCCGATAGGCATATTCGAAATCAAAGATATCCAGTCCAAAAACGAACATGGAATACACTCCACCGATCCGGTAATGTTTGGGAAAAGGAAGAACCGCATACGGCTCTTTTTCTCCTCTGTGATACAGAAGTAGTTCCATGTCTGTTGCCTCCACGGAGCAGACCGTAAAATTTACACCCTCCCTGAGGGCGGTTGCCCCATTGATCCCGTAGAAACCGGGACGGACATCATATCCGTTGATCCTGTCCAGAGGAATGAGGTGTTTATGTTCTGCTGCGGCAATCCTTTTATCATCCATAGTTATCCATCCTTTCCTACATTTTTTGTATCATAGCATAATTTTTTCCCCTTCTCAACAAACAAAATCCGCAGCCCCAACCCCCATAGGTCAGAGCCGCGGAAACACGAAGGAGAAAATCCGCGGAGCTGTAGCTGGCAGCTCCGTATGTTAGCATTACCAAAAAGATCTTCAAGATGGCGCAAGAAAAATCTCTTTGGTAAGGAAAATATAGCAGAAATCATAAGATGGAGTTTCTGATACGAAAAAAGTCTTATCTGAGGAAGAAGCATTGGGCGCAGATTAAAATTAATATATGTATTTTACGTACCTTACGCCTTCCACATGCTCAAGTATTTTCAGGACATGATCCCTGCTTTCATTTTGGGTATTTCTGAAAGTAATCAATGCCTTCTGAAATCCTTTTCCTTTGGTTCCATGTTGCACCTCCTCGATTTTCAGGCCGTTTCTTTCAGCCTGCTGTGCGATATCAGAAACAGAAAGCGCATCGTCATACTCCAAATAAATTTCCAAATAAATATCATCTACCAGAAATCGATACTCCAGTCTTTTTAGTCGCGCCATGATAAGATAAACGACCAGCGTAGCAATCAAACCTGCACTGTAGAATCCAATGCCCAAGGCAAGACCAATGCAGGCCGAAACCCACAATCCTGCTGCGGTTGTCAAGCCTCTTACTTTCGTTTTTCCGGAGGTGATAATACTTCCAGCACCCAGGAAACCAATACCGCTGATCACCTGGGCTCCAAGCCTGGAAGGATCTCCGGTTTTGAAAGTGTCGTACATATACTGTCCCGTTGCCATGACAATAGCTGCACCCATACATACCAACATATATGTTCTCATTCCTGCGGACTGGTGAGCCCGTCTTCTCTCAATTCCTATAACTCCTCCGCAGATAATGGCAAGAAGTATCCTGACTATTACAGATAATATATTTAATTCTTTCAGATAATCAACAATTGCAGGTATTTGACTCAAATTATTACTCTCCTCTTATGCTGTTTTTTACTATGATATCTGGTGATGTTTCTTCTGGTTTTTTGTAAATGATGTATTCCGACAGAGGTTTGGTTTTCTGTAAATATAAGAAAACCTTCTTTTCATATTATAATACAAAAAAACTTTCACCTGCAAGCTCAAAAGAAAAGTATCAGCTACATATGGAGTTTCCCTGCCATTTTTCTGCTTGAAAAAAAAGATGTCTCAAAAATTAATTCCTGAAACATCTCTTTGCCTTATTTACTTCATATATCAAACTATTTATATCCATCTTGACAAAGCGATACTTATGTCGCATAATGTGTTTAGAAACATTCGTGTCGCAAAAAAGGAGCAAAGAACATGAGCAAAAAAGGAATCGAGACAAAGCGTCTTATCAAAGAGCAGGCATATAAATTATTTGCAATTAGAGGGTTTAAAGATGTAACCATGAAAGATATTTGTGAAATAACTGGCTTAAGTAGAGGTGGATTGTATCGCCACTATGATAGTACAGACCAGATCTTTTCAGAGATAATAGAAACATTTTTAGTTGCCCAGAATAATAGTTTTAAAGAAAAAATGGAGGCAAAAATTCCCGCGCCTCAAATTTTAGATGAAATACTTCAAAAGTACAGAGATGAAATGATTGATAGTGAAAGCTCATTAAGTATAGCAATTTATGAATATTTTAGCAGAAAGAAAATAGAGGGGAACGATAATCTCTTAATAAAACAGTATAAAGCTTCATTCAATTCTTGGGATGCCTTAATACAATATGGCATATCTCGCAAAGAATTTAACCAAGTAGACATTGCTGGGGTTTTTGATTTACTTGTATTCGCATATCAAGGTGTCCGAATGTATAGCCAACTTATGAATATAGATGATAGTGTTCCTGAGAAAATTATAGAACAGATAAAAAAGATTTTGATAAAAGAAGGGTGAAAAGAATGGATAAGATTATTTTAGCAGACGTTGTAACTCACAAACCTCTCACAAAGTTCCGGTGTCATAGCAAAACCTTAATACAAAACCCTTGGTCTTGTTGTTTCAACAACCCGGTTGGATCGCGGTTTTCTGTGTATCAGCCAGCTGTGTTGTCTCCACATTCCATCCGCGGAGCGATATACTTGGAGCAGAGTGCTGAAGATTTTTAATAATGTCTTTGATGTTCATATTACTATTGATCTGAAACGACAGGAGAAAACCGGCTTGACATCCACTTGTTGTCAGATTAAAATATAACTAGGAGGAATCCGTACATGACTCAAATACAAAAGTACGAGGAATTGGGCTTTACAAATGACTTTATGTTCTGCAAAATCATGCAGGATAAAAATATTTGCAAACCTTTTCTCGAAGAAATACTTGGTATTAAAATTGATCATATCGAGTATTTGGAACCTCAGAAAACAATAGATCTTAAGGTAGACGCCAAAAGCGTGAGGTTGGATATTTATGTGGATGATGGAAAAACAGTATATGACTGCGAAATGCAGACATCTTTTTTCAAAAATATCCCCAAAAGAAGCCGCTACTACCAGGGCTTTATTGATATGGATCTGATAAAAAAGGGAGTGGATTACTCAAAACTCAAAAAAAGTTTTGTCATATTCATTTGTACTTTTGATCTCTTCGGAAGAGATGGATATATCTACACTTTCGAAAATCAATGCATAGAATATCCGAAATTAAGGCTTGGAGATGATGCTATCAAAGTTTTCGTTAACGTAAACGGAAACGATGATTCGTATATCTCACCTGAGATAAAAGAACTCCTTACTTATATTCGTACATCTAAGGTTCCAGAAAAATGCATGAACCCATTAATCAATAATATGGATGAAGCTTTGCGTAAAGCTCGTTCGAATGAAGAATGGAGGAAAGACTATATGACTCTGGAAATGATGCGAAATGATTATATGGATAAAGGTCGAGAAGAAGGTCGCAGGGAGGAAAGCGAACGCTACAATAAGTTGATTTCATTCCTTGTCAGAGACCAAAATTATGATGCTTTCGAAAGAATGACAAAAGACGATGCTTATAAGCAGGAACTGTTTAAACATTATGGTCTTTAATATTTATTAATATCAAGCCGGTAAGGTCGCAGTATTTCTGCGGCCTTTTTGTACGTAAAAAAGGAGATGCCTCAAAAATTAATTCCTGAAACATCTCTTTGCCTTATTTACCAGACGTTGTAACTCACAAACTTCTCACAGAGTTCCAGTGTCATGGCAAAACCAAAATACAGTATCCGCGGCTCTGTCGTCTCCACTACCCGGTTGGATCGCGGTTTTCTGTGTATCAGCCAGCTGTGTTGTCTCCACATTCCATCCGCGGAGAGCGCATACCCGGTACAGATCACAGTCTTGTCTTTGTTGACTTCCCACAGTAATGCTGAATTGGAGTGACAATGGCAATCCTCTCCCAGCATCCTTTCTGCATTGTATCCAAGCCAAAACTGTCCATAACTTAATATGTTTTCCAGATCAGGCTCATAGGCTGGCAGGCACACCGCTTCTCCTGCAAAAGAAAGCAGGCGTTCTTTAAGATCAAACAGGCGTCTGTCCATCTGCGGATGTAATCTGATCGCTTCTTCGACCGTATCCTGGAACCAAAACTCTTCCCTGCAGTTTTCTTTCCAGTCTTCAGACATGGGCTTCCAGACAAGAGATTCTTTTGCGTGTTTATTTTTGGCAGCGCTATAGAGAAGACTGCTGTCATACATTTCTCTGTCTGTAATTGGGGAGATACAGGACACTCCGTTTACTACTACTCTGCTGCCACAGGACTGGCGAATGGTGTTAAGGTTTTCTGGTTTTTTACTCATAGTTTCTCCTTTCGTTTTTGAGTTTCAAGTAAGATGACGAAAGGACGAGAACATGAAAATTGTTCTTTCTGTAATTGAGAAAAAATTAATCCATCAACTATATAGCAAATATAACATGACTGTTTTGATACAAAAAAGGGAGATGGTCGACACCACCTCCTTTAAAATGACAATTTATAATTTTTCCAGTTCCTTTTTTGAAAGTCCAGTAGAGAATTGAATATCTTCCAGAGAAAAGCTTCGTTCCAGCATTCTTTTGGCAATATCCAATTTGGCTTTTTCTTCGCCTTGAATCAAACCTTGTTCTTTACCGGTTCTCAGCAATCTTTCAGATTCTAATTCGAGAATTTTTCCACCCATAATCTCACCTATTTCCTTTCTTAAGTCGGATTGTTTAGAAAAAATATGGTTTGCTACGTTTTCAAACATTTCTGTCAAAGATAAAGAATTTGAAGAAAATGTATAAATCTTCTCTTCCATTAAAAAGCAGGCGCTATGCCTGCTTTTTTCTGATAGAGCTACTGTTTCCTTTTGTAAACCCGCTAATGAAGTATTGACACGCTTTCTGACAATTCTGTTCATCATTCTCTGACATTACTTCTATCAGCGGCATTGCATCAATTTCATATATCAAACAAAGCTGGCATAGCTTCTCAAGAGAATCCTTAGGGTTTGTGCATATCAAATTATTTGCAAAGCTTTGCATTTGATATTTTAATGCGGATTTCTTTTTGGCAATCATTCCCAGTTCCTCTCCTTGCTTAATACATGCTTCTGCATTAATATCCATATTGATTCCTCCTGGCAATATTCCCCGTAAGGGGTTCCAATGTGGATCTACTTTTGATAATGTATAAGTTTATGATACTTTTTACATTCCAATATGGATTCTACTCTATTCATCCGAAGTATAACATGATTGGATGCTTCTGTCTATTTTAGATTGTTCTGATAGGGCAAAAGAGCCGAAAAGTTATAATTTTGCTGACTTTTCGACTCACATGAATCAAAATCCCACAACATCAAATCTGTTTATTTATCAGTTTTGTAACCTGATCCTTTGAAACCTCCATATAATTAAAAGACACCTGTCATTACCACAGGTGTCTTAAAAATAAGATGAAAAGAGAAAAGAATACAATCAGCTTTACTTAATGCAGTTAACAATAAATATTTTATGTAAAGCAACATTGATTTCAAGCCTTCATTGTAGATGGCAAAATGAAAGAAATAGTGCATCATTGTTGTTCATGCATTTATAAGGATGGAAAAAAACATATAAGACTAACAGATGACGATTCTTTTTTCCATATGTTTCAATTTTTTTTTACGAATAATGGTAAAAAGAATCTTGCCGTACTGGACTGGTGGTTTTGTTGAATCAAAACGTTAATCTGTATTATATCCGCGGAGAGGAACATACTTCGTTGTATTAATAAGGTTAGCAAAAAACTGTTATACAAAAAACAGACACCTGCGGTCAATTTCAAACCCTACAGGTGTCAAAACGAAAGGAGTGAATCAGCTTCTTTAGCTGTTCACGGTTGTAATATATTATTTACGGATTGCATTTTTTGCAAGGCTCATATCCCTGGGCAATTAAATCATCTCTGGAACCGGAATATTCCTGTTTATTTTCTTCTTTCATCTGTTTGGCTGCGGAACATGTAGGTTTATGAAATTTCTTTGTATTTATGTTTAACACATATTCTGTATTTGCTGTATCCGCGGAAACATCTGTGCTTTCTCCAGACAAAGAGCTGACCCCGGTAGCATAATCAATATTGATGCCAGGCTGCACATTATAGCAAAAAACATTAGGAACCAAAATTTTTTTCGCTTGTTATATCGTTTATTTCCATTTTCTACAAAACATCGTTTGCATTTTTTATAATTTTTTTTCAAGTTCCATAATATATATGCAAATATATTCTATATTTTTCTCGCTTATGTTTAATGCACCACTGCAATCAGGTATATATACCAAATACAGTAACCTTGGTTATTAAATTACCCTTTTGACGCTTAAATCATAATATATTATTTTTCTATTTTTCTTTTTCCACTGCAATACGGACAGCCTAATCCAATTCGACTCCTGTTATATACTTCTGTTCGCCATTCATGCCCAAACTCACACAACCACCATACTTTCTTTGCACAACATAAAGGAACCATATCTGGCTTTAGTTTTCTATTTTTTGTTGGATGCCATTCATTTGCAATCTCAGGTTGTAAACTTTCCAAATCATTAAAGCCCTTTTTCACGAGTTTGCCATCCAAATATGGACAGCCTGTTCCAAAATAATGTCTGGAATAAACTGATACTTTCCATTCAAAATCGTAATGCTTATCAGTTTTAGGATCATCATAAGGTAGCTGCCACCATACTTTTTTCTTATATCCGACCCCAACTTCTTCGGGTGTTAGATTACCATTCTTTGTAGGATGCCACTCGGATGCTAGTTTGGGATTAATCGTTTTTAAGTCATTATAGCCTGTCCATATTTTCTGATTAGATAAATATGGACAACCATTGTTATTATTAGATCTTGAACTAATTGATGCTTCCCACTCAAAATCAAAATGCTTACCAGTTTTAGGATCATCATAAGGCAAATACCACCATACTTTTTTACCATTTCCCGCACTCACATCTGTAGGTTTAAGATTACCATTCTTTGTAGGATGCCACTCAGTTGCTAAGTATGGATGAGTTGTTGCTAAGTCATTAAATCCTATCCATACTTTCCCGTTAGAATTTGCCAAGTATGGACAACCTTGACTATTTTTAGTTCTGTTAATAATATACGCCTGCCACTCAAAATCAAAATGCTTTCCTGTCTTCGGATCATCATAAGGCAAGTACCACCATACCTTTTTACCAGCCTTACCAAACACATCGGACGGCAATAATTTCCCATTTTTAGTAGGATGCCATTCAGCTGCAATTTTCGGATATAGAGTCTCTAAATCATTGTAGCCTTTCCAAAGTCTTTTATTTTGCAAGAAAGGGCATATTTCAGTTTTTACAAGAGAACAAACTTGTTGTTTCCATTCAAAATCAAAGTGTTTTCCCGTCTTTGGGTCATCGTAAGGATAAAACCACCAAACCATTTTTTCAGACCCAAATGTTATATCTTCTATATCGTAATCCGCGTTTTTAGTAGGATGCCACATTTTTGCAGCGATAGGATGCGTAATCAATATACTTGCTTTCTTATTGTTCAAAATTTATTCCTCTAATTATTTCTTCAGCATCTAACAAACTGTTATCTATATTTAATGTAGTATTATTCTTTAAATAAGCCTTTAAATTTTTATCTATATTTATCACTTCAGACAAATCTTGTCGCAGACTTTTAATATATGTATTCAAATCAACTGATTCATCTTCAATTCCCATCTGAGCGAGCATTTCTTTTCTTGTGGCTTCATCAGTCGCTTTCATTAAATATGACACCTGCTTAATCAATTTATCCTGTGCCTTTTGTAAGGTATCTATTTTATTTGACATTATTAATATGTCAGATTTCATAGATTTGTTTTCGATTTTTAATGCCTCGTTTTCTCTTGTAATGTTTCCATTGTGAGTAAGGAGCTTGTCTACTGTTTCTCTTGTTTCAACAATCATTTTCCGTTTTGCCGCATCTGGCTGTTCCATAAATGTATCAATATTAGATGCACGAAGAAGAAGATTTGTATTGATACTAACGATCAAACTTCGAGACTTATTTATTTCCTCAATCTTTAAGGTACAACGTTTTGGTCTTTCGACCATTTTCCCCGTCTTTTCATCCTTTTCTTTAATTGGGCGAGTAAAGTGATAATCCCTGACTTCTTCCAGTCCTTCTATATTATCTCTACACCATCTGGCAAGTTCAGTTGCCTTTATTTTCTTTTTTTCTATTTCAGAAAACTTTACAACTGCTTCTAGCAATTGGTCTTCTGAATACTTTTGAGTCTTTGCCATTCCTTTAATTTCTCCTCTGCTTTTATATCGCAACCCATACGATATCGTGTTGCATCCGTCTGAACTGATAAAAACACTTCTTCCAAAGTTAAATCCTTATATTTGATGTTCATTGTGTTATTCATGAATTCGATAACTCTTTTGGCATTATCATCAGCTTTTTTCTGTTGAGTACTCATAAAAGTGTCCAACTCAGCTTTTGCAGGTCTGTAGTATTTGCATCCCATGCAGTCGAATAAATGTCCCTGTTCGATGCAATCATCAAGATTTTCTTCATCAACCATTCTCTTATGAGATGTGCAGACAGACTTTCCTGTATCGACTGCCACAGAGCCACTTTGCTCATACTGTTTTTTTGAATATCTCCATTCGTAATCCAGTTTCTTCTGCAGCTGGACCACTGATGAAGCCCAGATTGTTTCAGATATATTTGTGTAGTAACCAGAACTTGTATTGATGTTTATATGATCTGCAAGCTGACGGCATATATCTTCGCCTGACTTCTGAAAATACATATTTGCCATAGCAATTGGTCTACTATCTCCCGCCGTAACTGGTTCAAATTCCTTGATACCAGTAGCATATTTTGCAAAATCGTATCTAGCGTTACCGATAATGTTATCTTCAATAAACGTAGCAACAAGATGGTTAAATGCCTGTAATGATAGCATGTCATTAACCATCAACTCATTATATTCAAAAAGAAATCGCCTATCCTGCGAATCTGTCAGCTCCATATACTTTTCAATGTTGCGTATTACTTCCGTATCAGGGATCTCGTAGGTGAATTCCTTGTAATCCTCATTTACATCATAGTAAACGGTCCTTGTTCCCTTTTTAAGCCTTGTACGTCGTATTCTAAGGAAAGTCTTATCATTCTCCCTGTAAATACATTTCTTGGGTGTAAGAAGCATCTCCGTGGCTCTGAGGGGTAGTATAAAAGTGATATTTACCCAGAAATAAATCGGAAACCACTTTTTAAATGTTTTATCATCGCAGTTATCTCTATAAATATGGTTTATTTCATTTTCAATAACGAGATAATTGACAATCGGTGATAACTCTCTCTGGGATTTTTCGTTAATTTTAATGAGCCTGATATTTGAAACAATCTGCTCAATCTGTTTATCAGGAGTACCTATAAAGCCAAGAAAATCTTCAATAGTAGTAATACCTGTAGCTGTTAGCTTGAAATCCTTATCCTTGTATTTCAGAAGAAAATCTTTCACAATACCAATCTTTTCTCGCGCAATAGTCTGATATACATAAACACCGTTACAGTAGATAGCATAGCAACGGAGCATATTCTTCATTGTGTCGGCTGTAATCCCGAACTCTTTACCGATATGCTTACTGTAAAGAATAATATCCATTGAGAAATCCATACCGAACTTCTTTACTCCTGAATATCCCATCCACTTGTCAGAATCGAAATCGCTTTCGATTTTTCCTTCATCTACAAGCTTTTGGTGTATTTCACGACATTTATTTAAGACATCTATACTGTAAACTTGGTCTGTATAGACAACCACTTCATCGGATTCAACTTTTCGTAATAGATTATCCATTCAGAGCCTCCTCGATCAGTTTCTTTGTGCCTGCTTTATCTTCCTCGGACATTTCTTTGATAATTGCATTTATAATGTCCTGAAACGCAGGAATTATCTTTGCTTTAAGTGCTATTCCATATTTCTTATTACCAGTAGTAAGCTCCTTTAGTTGATATTCTTTAATTACCCTTACAAGAGCAGGTACACCATCGCTTGTGAATACATGATATGGACAAAGGTTTGCTAAACATGATTCATATGTTGGATTTTCACAAGCATAACCTAAAGCCTTTTTCTTACAATAAATACCTGCGTCCTTTCCCTTACCTCTTCCCTGAGCAATAGCAAACATGGATTTAAGAATCTCAATTGGTTCTTCTGTTTTACCTTCTGCAAACACTTCTGTCATTCTATCTGAAGCTATAAGTGCAGTTCCCACTGTTTCCAGTTCATATGCAGACAATGGTATCTTTTCCATAATTGCTGTCTGCTCTTTGACTGACAACTTTTCAAATGCATCTGGATAAGCTACAATCAGTGCGTTGTAAAGTGAAACACTAAATACACCTCTTTGCATCATCATATAAAGAACAATTTCTGCACTCTCACCTGTAAGTCCATGATCTTTAAGATAAATAGCTGTTGTATCAACGTTAGAATGATTACGGGCAAATGATGCTACCACATGAGCTACAAGAGTCGTATTTCCATTGTCTCTTGCCGACTGCTCTAATCCCTGTAAATAAGATTTATTAAGTCTTCGCGATGAGAATGAATGTTTGCCAGTAATGGCAAATATATCATCTCCAAAGAAATCTCTGCATATAACCCAACTGCGATACATCGCTGCACGGTGTGAATTCATATACCCTTCACCCGATGTTATATGATGATACTCAGAGATCAAAATCAATTTTCCAAAGAATGTCCTAAGTTCTGGGACAATCGCTGCCCGTAATTTTCCAAGTCCAGTCTTCTGAGGAACGTTATATGCCATTTCAATTCTTCTGATAGCATAAAGGGCGACTTTATCATAAGTTTCATCTGAAACATTACCATTTAGAATATCCTCTTTTAAGGTATCTATTTTTATTTTGAATGGATTATCATTACTCTTAAGATTTAGGTAAACCCATCTGTCGCAGATATCAGAAGAACGCCAACCGCAGATATAATGGCAGGATAAAAACATCCACATTTCAATGTATTTGCTATTTTCAAGAGCTTTTTGAGTAAGCTTATGTTCCTTATCGTAATCAGTATTAAAAAGTATTTTTGCAAGTCTTATAAAATCCTCATATGGATATGCTGGCTCCGAATCACTTTCCTTTTTCTTTAGCTCTACATTGTGATATTTTACAGTTTCATACTTGGCAACATACTTAAAGAAATCTGTAAGCAGGTTCTTAGTTCTTACTGCATCAGCATTTTCGATTGCAGAAACAATATCTTCATCTGTGAGTTTCTTTATATCTGACATATCAAATATAGTTCTCACAAAAGCTGTAAGTGAAGGAGTATAAATATTATCTTCATCTTCAATGTAGATCAGATATTTCTTAATATATTCCGTGGTCAACGGATGACCTTTAGAATGATTAATAATCCATCGAACCTTTTCTTCTTCGGTAAGACCAAATTCTTCAAAAAACTGCTCGCTTTTATATTCAAACATCTGAGCATCTTCCCTTGTAATATAAAAGTCTTCTCGTTCAGGAAGGTCAAACAATATATTATCTGGTTCAACGATTTCTATGCCGAAATATGCATTGTCCTCAAGGAAATCTATGTATTTATTTCGATTTTTAACATATTTTGACTCAAACCTATCGCTATTATGATTTTGTAAAAAAGCCTTTATACCAATGTATGTAGCTTGTTGTTCCGAAATCTTATCACAGACGGATTCGTATACCATACCTTCTACGGAGTCGATATTACCTGCATCAATCTGGTACTGTAAAACCTCTGCCTTGATACCAAGAGACTGGGCAGCTTTATATACCGTTATTAAGTTATCTTTTTTCTCTTTGGTATCTGACATATTGCACCTTCCTATTCTTTTATGATTTGTTTTTGATAATTGGATTTACCTTTTCACAATTAATTTCAACCTCTTTAAAAACTACTGGCAGATCAGATTCTATTGAACAAACGTATTCTTTAATTGAATTATCGTATTTACAAAAGCTGCATTCTTCACATTTCATAATATATCCTCCAAAATCTGTGACTGGAAAGTATAAGAACTTTCTCTAAAAATCTCTATTAAATCTGCGTTCTCGTGAATATAATCGTTCATAGACTCCTGACTAGAATCGCCACGCCATTTCATAATCTCACCGCTTGTAAGTCTTGCTTTTGTAAGCAGATACATCGTAAACCAGTGCCTAAACATATGAGCTCCCGGATATTCAATCTCGTAAGCTTCAATAAATGCTGCATTGTCTGCATATGTTCCTTGTAATTCACAGGTTCTCTTTAATGATGGGAGAAATCTTTCATAAAACAATTTCTTTACCCTGTCCGAATAAGTCTGCACTGTCATTGGTTTTCCCTGTCTGTTTACAAATAGCGGTGCATCCTTGCTGGTATCAAATCCTCTCGATTCCATCAATGCTATATGATATTCATATAAATCACTGATATTTGAAATGAAATCGTTGTAAACCTTTTGAATACGATTCTTTTTAATCGTGCCGGGATCTGTTTTCTTACTCCAATTCTTAAAATAAGGAGCTTTATCTGTTAGATCTATTTCTATACCAGACACCATTCCAAATCCTTTTCTGAGCGTCTGTAATCCACCACAAGTAACATTTACTACCTCTCCTTCACGAAGTCCTGCATAAGCACCAAGAGCAATCCCAAGTGTTATATCTGGTTCATACTTCTTTGCTTCATAAAGCAGTAAATCCAAATATCCATCTATAAGAATACGATTCTTCTTATGTGTGGTCTTTGGAGCTGAAATATGAAGCGATGCGTTATGTACGATTGTCGCCTTTTTATGATGCTTTTCATCTTTCACAATGGTAAGTGACTTTAATTCCTCTCCTACGTACTGAAATGGAAGTATATCTCTGTTATACGTGTAATACATTAACAAAAAATCCATAACATAATCTCTGTAACGGAGCCATGTGCTTTTGCTGTATTCAGTCCCATCTTCCTTTGTCTTCATTGATTTAAGGAATCCTCTTACTGTTCCAAGAGTACATTCATGCAATGAATTGATATCTGTCTCTTTAAGTATGTAATTTAGGAAGTGGCAAATAGCATATGCCTTAGCTGATAATGTCTTTCCATTTAGAAGCTCACTCTTAACTAGATGACAAAGATATCGTTCTAACCCTGTGTATAGGATAGGGATATCTGTTTCTTCTTCGTACAACACAATACAAGGATATTTCTGAAGTTCTCCATCTTCTCCTTCTACCTGTACAGCTCTATTCATGAAACAACACTTCTGTCTATATTCTTTTACATCACTATTAGGGAATTGAATAACGTTGTTCATAAATATCCATCTCCATAAAAATAAACTTTATTTATCGTCTACCTATATTATACCGTTTATTTTATATTATATCAACTTTATTTCTCTATTCCTTGTAAACTCTATATTTATTAATGTAAAATATAATGTTTATATATTTTTAGTTACACATTAAAGAGAATACCATCTCCATTGTCTTTCACGGACTCAGCTTCCATCTGCACACCGTCTGCAACAAGATTATCTCCATCAAATATTGGAGTAACCCTGTATAAAACATGGTAATCGGTTTCTTTAATGTAGTCGGCCACCATATTTTCAAATAGCAGCATTCCTTCTACGTTCAGATACCTTGTACCGGTAATCAGATTTTTTTCATTTGCATTTTCTGCTGTCAACTGATATCCAATCAGGTGGCAGCGATAAATTTGCCATCCACATTATCGTATTTCTGCGTATGCCATCCAGAAGGTTTTACCTGACCGATAGAACCTCTTTTTTCGGTAGGCATGAGATCCTGTCCTATTTTGGCGTATGCGACACCACATCTGCCAAAGTTATCCAGATCACTGTATGACTCAAAGGAATCGGTTGTAAAGTCATCTTCCGGAAAATCCGGAACGTTATCGTTGATTTCCACATAAGGTTCTCCTGTGTATGCAGGAATAGTAGAAAGATCAACATCAGCCATTACAGGAGCATATCCTGAAAACAGAATGCTTACGGCAGTAATTATAGGTAAAAGAAATTTTTTATTTTTTTGCATTGTATACCTCCATTGTGATTTTATCATGTGATTTCCCGACAAAGTCTTCTGTATGCTTTAGCTCCCATTTGTTCAGATCAATACTAAAAAATACATCTGCCGGATATCTCCGGTTCCATTTAAAAATAACAATCTGTTCAATCCAGTCTTTGGCTGTAGCTGGATCCTCTGTTTCTACAAAGCAATACTCACCTGCTGCTGCCTCCCGAAGGCAATCATCATCTATATTGATCTGGGAGTGTTTGACAGAATCGAAAAGTTTTTCCGAATAAGAGCTCATCCAAAGGACTTTTCCATTAGTTAAAGTCAATATCTTATCAGATAGAACCCTGTCCCGGCTCAGCCTTCGCCGGTTAAAGCACATTCCCATACGATCATCAACAACCGTAATCAATATCACAACACATCTCTCCTTTTCTTATATACCATATTAATATGCCATATTTTGGACAAATTAGCAAGCAAAACGAACGTAAGTTTTTATATGCAGGAAACATGAAAAATGGATGGATAAAGAAGGAGAAATCTTTTTTAACCACTACCATTCCAGATATTTTATTTGCTTCTGATTGTTCATGCTCCTGAACCTGTCGCTTATACCGGTCTGAAAAGGAATATCCAGACTGTTCAACAGTCCGGCTTTCTATAAACTATTATGCAAAAAAAGACACCTGCGGTCAATTTCGAGCCCCGCAGGTGTCATTAGGTAATTGCGAACTTGTTTCGCAATTACCTAAGGTATACCTGTTTCTTTTACTGTAACATATTTATAACGGAAAGATTAATCCGTTGGTTGCCATCTCATATAGACATAAGACCGTCAATCCAAGACACAATCCAATCATTACATCGTAGAATATTACCAAATTGATATCATTATGCTTAAGAATTATTTCCGGGTTATTTTTCTTAACCCGGATTTCCTTTTTGTCTCCTTTTCTGATTTTTTCTATGTATTGTATTTTGTCCGATTCGTATTCCTTGCCGGCGATATTATACCGATATGTAACACTAATATTTTTATCACTGGCGCCCTCAACATTAATCACTTCAGCCGTCACAAGCTGACTTCCGGCATAATTATTGTAATCCTTCCGCACGTGAAAAAATATAAACGCAGCGGCAATCATCACCGCCAAAACGCAGGCAATTTTTCTAAACAGTGATATTGTGTTTTGGATTCTTTCGGCTCTTTCAGCTCTTTCATCGAATTCTTTTTCTCTTAGTTCTTCCAATTCTTCCACCGACAATTTTTCCATCAACAAAGTCTCCTTTTCTAAGTATTTTTTTCTATTTTTATTATGCTTGATTTTTTGTCGGCCAAAAGATTTTTGCGAAAAAAATACCGGCATGTCTGTTCAACTCCTTTTTTATCTTTTTCCTATATGCGAAATATGCCTGATTTTACTGCTGCCGTATTTTTGCGAAAAATATGCAAAAAAACTGCTACCATGCCTGGTAGCAGTAAATAATTAGTTCAGAAATTCTTCTTCACTATCAATCCCAAATTCTGTTAATACATCCAAAATTCCATCATGTACTCCGGCAGCATACGGATTTTTGTCAACATCATCAGCGCCCTCATTTTCGCGATTATCGGCAAACAGTTTGTTTGTGATTTTAAGAATCTCTTCTTGGGTGCATGTTTTCATTATTTTTTCTCACTTCTTTATTTTTTATTTTTGTTCTCTTCCACAATTGCGCAAATGTTACGCACCTGATTTTGTCGCAGTCTCAACACTTTCCGCCTTAACTTATTCCTCCACAGACGGCAGCATATAGATTGTCATTTTATACATCCATAAGACCGCCAGCTCAAGACACAATCCAATCAATACATCACAGAGCACGGCATAATTGATATCATTATACTTAAGAATCACCTCCGGATTGTTTTTCTTAACCCGGATTCCTTTTTTATCTCCTTTTTTTATTTTTTCTAGGTATTGTATCTTGTCCGATTCGTATTCTTTACCGGCGATATTATACCGATATACTACATTGATATTTTTATTATCAGCACCTTCGACATTAATTACCTCAGCCATTACAAGCTGGCTTCCCGCATAATTGTTGTAATCCTTCTGCGCATGAAAAAGCATAAACGCAGCGACAATTACTGCCAGCACGAAGGCATGTTTTCTAAGCAGCGATATTGTGTTCTTGATTTTGTCGGCTCTCTCAGCGATTTTTTTTTCTTTTAGCTTTTTCAAATTTTCCATATTTTTCATCGGCAGATGCTCCTTTTTTTAATTCCTTAAGTGTTTTGCTCTATTTTAGTATGCTTGATTTTTTTGCCGGCCGAAAGATTTTTGCGAAAAAAATACCGGCAGATTTTCAATATTAAATTTCAATATTAGAATCTTATGGATATGATATCCCCAAACCGGCCAAAGATGCAAAAAGCAAAAGAGCAAAAGCGATATTATAACATATTACAGTCGTTATTGTCGTGGTAATTATTTTTTCTGGAATGCTTTTCCGTATCCGGATTTCTTTTTTATCCCCTGCTTTAATTTCGTCTACGGATTGTCTAACGTTTTCCTCATACTTCTCACCGCCATAGTTGTATTGATATTTAACATCCAGCATGCCGTTTTTCGTACCGGATACATTGATGACATCTGCTTTCACGATTTCGATGTCTGTATATGTTTTATAATCAGTTACGGCATTGATTACGAAAAGTATGACGCCGACCAAAAAGGATATTGTGCAAATAAGCTTAATAAGTGGAAAGTTTTTTCTTGCTTTCCTTGTTTTTTCGTAGTATTTTTGTTTACCATTTGAATTTTCCTCACTTTCTGAAATTACTTTTTTATAATATGCTGGAATTTTTTCCGGCAGAAAAGTTTTTGCGAAAACCTGCCGGCAGAATTTCTGCCGGGTGATTTAAATCTTATGTTCTGGATTTATTTTTTTGTTTTTCTTCTTATTCTCTTCCACGATTGACGAAAATATTACGCCAGGCGTCATCTTCCTCAAGCATACAAGTTGCCATTGCATACAGCCACAAAACTGCCAGCTCAAGGCCCAATCCAATCACTACATCATATATTACAATAATATAGACATCATTATACTGAAGAATCACCTCAGGGTTGCTTTTCTTAACCCTGATTTCCTTTTTATCTCCTTTTTTGATTTTTTCTGTGTATTGTATTTTATCCGATTCATATTCCTTACCGGCAATGTTGTACCGATATGTTACGCTGATATTTTTATCACTGGTACCTTCAATATCAACCACTTCAGCCATCACAAGCTGGCTTCCGGAATAATTATTGTAGTCCTTCCGTACGTGAAAAAATATAAACGCAGCGGCAATTATCACCGCCAAAACGCAGGCAATTTTTCTAAACAGTGATATTGTGTTTTGGATTCTTTCGGCTATTTCATCGAATTCTTTTTCTTTTAATTTTTTCAAATCCTTCATGTCTTTCATTAGCAGATGCTCCTTTTTTAAGTATTTTTTTGCTCTATTTTTAGTATGCTGGAATTTTTGGCGGCAAGAAAACTTTTCTGACTGCTCCGCACAGATAAATCTGGCGGGTTCCCAAAAGAGAACCGGCTAGATGTCTCTATACGTCACCGTTTTTCATCCTCCGCACCCGACGGAAATGTCCGTGTTGCAGGGTTATAAGACGATTATATTTGACGATGGACTTTACCTCTTAAGCTTTCCATAAGATAAGCAAATGTGAAGCAGCCTCTTAGCTGTTCATGGTTATAATATACATATACAGCAGATTTTGGATATTGATTTCTGATACGAAAAAAGTATCAAAAATTAATTCGTGAGACTAATATAGGATCATCTTCTGGTGTAGGTGTCGGATTTGCTATTTGGTATGGTACAGGTTTTGCCGTCGGAGTTGTAGGCGTGATTTTTTTTGTCGTTTTTACGGGATTACTATCTTTTGTTCTGTATGAAACGTATGTAACAGTTTTCCCCACAACAGAATATGTTTTGGATGCCTTCTTTTTTAATTTGATTTTCTGTGTCGTATAGGTAGTGGTTGTCTTTGTCAGTGTCCTTCTGACTGTCCTTGTATCTGCATAAGTGGGAAATGCCATCTGCAGGACCATGGCAAATACAAGGATAATGCTCAATAACTTCTTTCTATCTCTCATAAGATAGTTCCTCCTTTCTGCATCCTCCGCGGCAAAAGCAGCAGTGGATCATCTTTTCTCTGATAAAAAATGAAAAAACTTTTGATCAGATAAAAAATGCTTCCTTATTAAGCAGTATGGCAGAATACAAGGAGGGTATTTTTTAGCACGAAAAAAGTTTCAGATAAAAAAGAGAGAGTCAAAAGACTCTCTCAACAACCATATTATTTTCCGCAGCTCTCCGGATACAGTAGCGTAACCACACCTTTGGAGTAGTATGCGTCAAACCACTGCCAGATATCTTCTCTTTCGGTTCCTTTCTCGAAGATGAACCAGTCCTGTCCGAGTACCAGATCTTTTTCTCCGTCATCAAACGGTACGTTGGAAAAACTCTTCCAGAGATCCTGTATCAGACCATCTGTATCCACATAGGTCTTTACGATTTTACTGTTCTGGTCGTAGATGACCACGAATATATTGCGGACCTCACAGAATGGTA
>OBXO01000308.1_pt1 | contig 45975 bp, 44 predicted proteins | sample 1501431 | NCBI WGS metagenome assembly OBXO01 (sample SAMEA2580163, study PRJEB22360) | human gut metagenome | biome: human gut; feature: human-associated habitat; material: faeces | place: Denmark | collected 2008/2010
ATGTCGCCGAAGCGACCCGCCGCAGGCGGAGAATCCCGCGAGCGGGATTCTTTCTGATGCATGGCGGCAGATGAAATTTCCAATAATTTTACAATTATTTACTTAAATTTCAATAAAAATTAACATTTTTCTGATAGTTAGCTCATTAATGCAGTGTTATAGTAAAAGAACATTAGAAAAAATGAATGAGAAAGAACAGGAAGTAAAGGAGACAGATCAGAATGTCACAAATTGAACTGCGGAATGTGAACAAGACTTATGGAAAAAACAATTGTGTGATTGATAATTTGAACCTGCGGATTCCCGACGGCAGCTTCACGGTTATGGTAGGCCCCAGCGGCTGCGGCAAATCTACTACTCTGCGGATGATAGCCGGGTTAGAGAGCTTAAGCTCCGGTGATTTGTATATCGACGGAATCCGGGTCAATGACATGGAACCGGGAGAGCGTGATATTGCCATGGTATTCCAGAACTATGCGCTCTATCCGACGATGAGCGTGAGGGGAAATATCGAGTTCGGCCTAATCAATGCGAAAGTGCCGAAGGAGGAGAGAGACAGGCGAATCAGGGAAATTTGCGAGATTGTAGGCCTGTCGCCTTATCTGGATCGCAGACCCGGAGAACTGTCCGGAGGGCAGCGCCAGAGAGTGGCACTGGCACGGGCAATGGTAAAACAGCCGAAGGTGTTCCTGATGGACGAGCCGCTTTCCAACTTAGATGCCAAGCTGCGAAACCAGATGAGGACAGAGCTGATTGAATTACATAAACAACTGGGAACCACCTTTGTTTATGTAACTCATGACCAGACGGAAGCAATGTCTATGGCAACTGATATTGTGCTGATGAACCAGGGAGAAATTAAGCAGGTGGATTCACCGGAGAAAATCTATAACGATCCGGATAATCTTTTTGCGGCACAATTTATCGGCAACCCGACGATGAATCTCTTTAAAAGAGAGGAAATGAATCCGCTTCTCAGGCTTCCTGTAGACATTGAAACGATTGGTTTCAGGCCGTCCAAGGTCCGGCTTCTGGAGACAGGGGATACGGTCAGTGAAGGGGAACTGGTTACTGCAGGTCCGATTCTTACGAGGGAATTGATGGGCAGTGAGATCATATACCGGATTCAGGCGCCCTTTGGAGTAATTACATTTAAAACATTCAATGAAAAACAGCTCCCGGAGGATCAGACGGTCCGGGTAGCAGTTATGAAAAAGAGTATGTTTTTCTTTGATAAAGCCGGAAGGAGGGTGCGGGTTTGAAAACAGTAAAGCCTTATCTGCTTATTGCTCCGGCGCTGGTTCTTCTGTGTGTTTTTTGTATTTATCCAATCTTCAATATGATTGGCTTAAGCCTTTATGAGTGGGATATGATCTCGCCGTTTAAAAAGTTTGTAGGCCTGCAAAATTTTGTAAAGCTGGCTTCCGACAAACAGTTTTTCCAGACGCTCCTTAATACGGTCATCTATGTGGCCTGCACCGTCGGCTTCGGCGTTGGTTTCGGACTGATTCTGGCTGTCTTTCTGGCCAAAAAGACGAGACTGAACGGGCTGCTGCAGAGCGTGGCGTTTTCACCGTATATCGTGTCACTGGCCTCGATTGCGCTGTTATGGATGTGGCTGATGAACAATGACTTTGGATTTTTAAATGCCCTGCTGGCTGTATTCGGCATTCCGGCCATAGATTGGCTGGGCAGCCCGAAATTTGCCCTGATGTCTCTTATCATTATCAATGTCTGGAAAAGCGTAGGATATAATGCGCTGATCCTGGTATCGGCGCTGCAGGGAATCCCGCCGCATCTTTATGAGGCTGCCAGGCTGGACAGGGCCAATACATGGAGGACGTTCAGCCGGATTACGTTTCCGATGATATCGCCAACCGTATTCTTTTTAGCCCTGGTGGACGTAATCGCAGCTTTTAAAGTATTTGAAACGATTCAGATCATTACCCAGGGCGGCCCTCAGAATTCAACGAATACACTGGTGTTCTCACTCTATGAATACGGATTTCAGTTTTACAAAGTGGGATATGCGGCGGCGATTGGTGTTGTATTGTTTTTCATTGTGCTGCTGTTTACGATACTTTACTTTGCGGTGCTGTCAAAACGTGTCCATTACCAATAGAGAGGGAGGAGTAAACCATGATTGCAGTAGATAAAAAAAAGCCTCTGATGCCTGGTTCAGGAGGCATATCAAATAATATGCGGGAAAATGCCCGGACGCGGATAAACAGGAAGGCGGCGGCGCGCAGTGCGGCGAAGCTGGCAAGAAATCTGGCAAGCGCCGTTTTGCTGCTGATATTTTTCTTTCCCTTTTACTGGATGATCATCACATCCTTTAAGTCATTGGGAGAGACAATGGTGTTTCCGCCGTCCCTGCTCCCGAAGCAGTTCCATTTTTCCAATTATGCAGGAGCATTCAGCGCGTTTCCTTTTATCAGGTTCCTGGTTAATTCCTGCATTGTCACAGCCGCGGTCCTGGCGCTGCAGATGATGACCGTGATACCGGCCGCCTATGCATTTTCCCAGTATCAGTTTAAGGGAAAAGGATTTTTATTCGGCCTGACTTTAGCTACGATGATGGTGCCGGCGCAGCTGATATTTCTGCCGCTGTTCGTCCTGTTTTCTAAAATGGGGCTTATTAACAGCTATGCTTCGCTGATTCTTCCATTCGGAACCAGTGCATTCGGCATATTCATGCTCCGGCAGACCTTTAACCAGATGCCGAAAGAGCTTGTGGAGGCAGCCAGACTGGATCGGGCAGGAGAGTGGAAAATAGTCACACGGCTCTTTCTTCCGATGGCGCGGCCGACTCTTGTGACAATGGCGCTCCTGACTTTTATCAACACCTGGAATGATTACTTCTGGCCGCTTGTCATGACAACCAATGACACGGTCAGAACGCTGCCGGTGGGAGTCGCCTCCCTGCGCAACATAGAGAGCGGCATTAACTACAACATCCTGATGGCCAGCAATGTAATGCTCACCATTCCGATTGTGGCCGTCTATCTGCTGGCCCATAAACAGATTATCAAAGCATTCACTTATCTTGGAGATAAATAGTCCTTCTCCGGATATGGGAAATATAAAGTTTATAAAGACACAAACGATTATGAGAAGACAAAAGGAGAACATCGACATGAAAAAGAGAACTACAACCTGCATCCTGGCCGCAATGATGGCCCTGTCCGCCTGCTTATCCGGCTGCTCGACCGGTACTTCCGGTTCAGCTTCAGCGTCATCCGGGACCCAGGGCACGTCATCGGGAGAAAGTTCAGATATCATACAGTTGACTTACTGGTATTCCTGGCAGGATAAAATTGCTGAAAACAATGTGGAGCGCATACAGGAATTTAACGAGACGGTCGGAAAAGAGAATGGGATTCAGGTCACTGCCGAGTATCAGGGTACATACGATGATCTGCATTCCAAGTTAAAGAGCGCATTTGTGGCCAACGAGGAGCCGGATGTCTGCGTAATGGAGATAGCCAGCATCAAACCGTTTGCCGACGGAGGCATTATACAGCCGATTCAGGAGATGGTGGCTCAGGAGGACGTGGATGATTTCTATCCGGGCCTGATGGAGAACTGTTATGTGGACGGAGTCCTTTATGGAGTCCCCTATTTAAGAAGCACGCCTGTCCTGTACTATAATAAAACGCTTTTTGAAAAGGCGGGACTTGCTCCGGAGAAAGGGCCGTCAGACTGGAAGGAACTGGCCTCCATGTCAAAACAGCTTGCCGATATAGGAGTGAGCGGATACGGGTTTGTATCCGATATCTGGATTTATGAAGCTTTCCTTCGCTGCAATAGCGGCGACACGGTGAATGAAGACTGGACCCGGGCCGTATTCAATTCGCAGCAGGGCGTGGAGACGACACAGTTTCTGCGGGACGGCCTGCGGGAGAACAATTTTAAATACTACAGCGGAAATAATGCCTCCGACGCCATTAAAACAGATGAGGTTAACCAGAAAGTGGCGATGTGGGTCGCTTCAACTGCAAATCTGTCTAATAACCTTCAGCTTGCCTCCGATAACGGGTATGAGATCGGCACGGCTTTTATACCGAAAAACACCCAGAATAAAGTACCGACCGGAGGCTGCAACCTGGTTATGACCAGCCGCCTGGAGGGAAAGAAGAAGGAGGCTGCCGCAATGCTGATTAATTTCATGTCAAGCAAAGACAGTGCGGTGAAAAACCATATTAAAACGGGATATCTGCCGACAAGGAAGAGCATCAGCAGCGATGAGCGCCTGGTGGAATTATATGAAAAAACACCACAGTACAAAGTTGCCCTTGACCAGCTCCAGTACGGAAGCGGAAGGCCGATGGCACAGGCGTATACGGAGATGACAAAGACGTATCAGGAAGGAATGGATAAAATCATGACAACCGATACGGATATCCAGGAGGCGCTTGACGAGTGTGCGGCGGCCTGCGACTCCCTTTTAAAATAAAACAGAAACAGGAATTCAGCCACAAGACCCGATTGAGAAACATCTAAAACAGAAGAGCAGACAGTTTAGACAGCGAGGAGAGAAAAAATGTCCAGATTAGTAGTAATGTGTGTTGACGCTTTATTCACAACAGACTTGGAGGATGCAGCCAGGATGAAGGGCTTTGCCGCCATCATGGATCATGCGGGAATCTATAAAAATATCGAATGCGTATATCCAACTCTGACTTATCCGTGCCATGCAACGATCATGTCAGGATGCTGGCCGGACCGCCACGGAATCTGCCATAATGAAAAACTGGATCCGGGGACCAATAACCGGGAATGGTACTGGAACTATAAGGATTTGACGGTGAAAACCATTTTTGATTATGCAAAGGAGAATAACCTGACGACCGCAGCAGTTGAGTGGCCGGTCACAGCCGGAGCAGAGATAGACTACATGATTCCGGAAATGTGGACTTACGATCATACGCCGGATATGAGGGAAGTGCTTCTTCCAAACAGTTCTCCGGCCATGAAGGAAATTTATGAAAAGAACTGCCATATTATGAACTGGAAGGAAAATCCGCGGTTTGACAGTTTCCAGGTACAGTGTGCAGTCGATATTATTCACCGGTATAAACCGGATGTTCTCTTTATGCACCAGTCCCATCTCGACCACACCCGCCATGTATACGGACTGCATGCACCGGAGGTACAGGAGGCGCTGCGGCTCCACGACGGATGGATCAGGCAGGTGATTGAAGCACTGAAAGAGGAAGAGCTGTTTGAAGACACGACCTTTATCATATTGGGTGATCACGGTCATCTTCAGGTCGATTACAACATCTGCCCTAATGTGCTTTTGGCAAGAGAAGGTATCGTGAGGACAGACGGCGCCGGCAATATAAGGGAATGGGACGCGTATATCCAGTCCTGCGGAATCAGCGCCCAGGTCTACATTAAAAAGCAGGAGGCGGAGGGAATTGTGCTTCGCCTGCTGGGAGATTTAAAAGATTTGGGATATGTGAGGGATATTTTCACGAAAGAAGAGGTGAAAGAAAAGTTCCATTTAGACGGAGAATTTTCTTACATGATCGAGGCAGCGCCGAATTATGCCTTTGGCAATGCGGCATGCGGAGATCTGCTGGCAGGTACGGATACGACGGACTATAAATATTCTGTGGCTACCCATGGGCACTTACCGGCCAGAGGCGATAAGCCATGTTTCATCGTCCGCGGAGCCGGTGTTCCCGAAGGCGTATTTGAAGGAGCCAGATTGGTGGACGAGGCGCCTACCATGATGAAAATCCTTGGACTTCCCTATGGGGAAGGCGCAATGGACGGAGCGCCGCTGTTTTAAGGGATACACAGGTCACCGCCGTCAATAAGGGAAGCAGCACCGGAGGAAAGCTTGAACCTCCGGTGCTGCTTCTTTTATGAATTTATATTTATGTCTCTTACAGCTGGCCGAACCAATTACAAATCATAGTACATTTTAAATTCAGCCGGGTTCGGGATCTGCTCCATTTCAAGCAGCTCTTTGCGTTTTCGTTCCAGCCAAATCTCGATTAACCGCTCCGGGAATACGCCTCCGGCCGTCAGATACTCGTGATCCGCCTCAAGAGCGTCCAGCGCTTCTCCGAGTGATTTCGGCAGGCCTTTGATTTTCTTTTTCTCCTCCTCGGTTAAATGATAGAGATTGAAGTCATAAGGCCCCCATCCGTTCTCGTGAGGATCGATCTTATTCCTGATTCCGTCCAGTCCGGCCATCAGAAGGGCGGCATAGGCATAATATGGATTAGCGGTGCCGTCAGGATTACGGATCTCGAACCGCTTTGTATCCGGTGATTTTGCATAAGCCGGAATACGGATGACGGCGCTTCGGTTGGAGGTGGCATAGCCAATCGTTACAGGAGCCTCATAGCCCGGCACAAGACGTTTGAATGAGTTGGTGGATGGATTGGTAAAAGCGCAGAGCGAAGCGATATGCTTCAGCAGGCCGCCCATAAAATAGTGGGCCGTCTCACTGAGTCCGGAGTAACCGTTCTCATCGTAGAAAACAGGCTGGCCGTCTTTCTTCAGCAGCATATGTACATGAAGGCCGTTGCCGGCTTCCCTGTAAATCGGCTTCGGCATAAAGGTGGCTGTCTTTCCTGCTTTTGCAGCCGTGTTTTTAATCACATATTTGATAACCATGGTATTGTCGGCCATCGTGACAAGATCACCGAGCTCCACCTCAATCTCCATCTGTCCGGGACCGCCGACTTCATGGTGGTGATATTTCACTTTTACCCCCCAGTCTTCCAGCGCCAGACACATCTGGTTCCTCAAATCAAAACCGATATCCTGCGGGGCAGCAGCATGGTAGCCGCCTTTGTATCCGACCTCATAACCATTATTTGCGATATCGTCCCGTCCGCTGTTCCATTCTGCCTGACGTGTATCCAGATGATAGGCGCTTTTCTGCGGAGTAACCTGGTAACTTACGTGATCCAGGAGATAAAATTCAAATTCCGGCCCGATCAGCATCTCATCGGCAACTCCCAGTTCCTTCATATATTCAACTGATTTCCTGCATACATTTTTAGGATACTGGTCAAACGGGGTATTGCTGTCTTTACCGATTACACATACATCGCCGCTCATCGTCAGCGTGGGAATTTCTGCAAAGGGATCCACGGCCGCCGTGTCCGGATCCGGGATAAATACCATATCGCTTTTTTCAACAGGAGCGAAGCCGTAGTTGGAACCGTCAAATCCGATGCCATAAGTAAAGATATCCTCGGTAAAACGTGCAACGGGGATTGTTACATGATGCCATCGTCCGTTGATATCAATCATTTTGAAATCAATCATCTTAATCTGGTGCTCTTCGCACATGTTACGTACATCAATACTTGTTTTCATAAAGATATCTCCTTTGCTGATTGTGGTAAATGGTTAAATATATATAAATATTATATGATTTATTGTGCAAAATGTATAATACCTATTGATTATAACATTATAGTTTGTAGGAATAACCGATGGGGGAATTAGAAAACCGGGCCTTGTGGCTCTTATGGAGCCTTATAAAAAAACAGTCCTTCTGCCTGGGCCAACTCTGAAAGAAGTCTTTTTATGCAGTCATTTGGATGATAGAGCCTCATATACAAATCATCGCTATTCCATATAACCATAGAATTACATTCTGGCAAAATGATGTTAAGACAGCTTTCTGAATTACAGTCTTCTGTGAAACAGTGTCCGAGTTTTCATCATTATTTTCTCCACATGCAGGGCTTTCAAGTATTTTTGTATGGATAAAGACATTACAGCTCCTTTCTAAATTTCTTATAGGAGCAGAACAGGCCACCGGTTAATCCGGTGGCCATGACTGTTTAATTTCCATTTATCCGTCTCTTTACATAGCTGGTATGCAGCAGATGATGCGCTTTTTCGCTGCCGGGTTCTCCCAGGAAGGAGGCATATAATTCTTTTATCGCCGGATTCTCATGGGATTTTCGGATTGTATTGGCTTTGTCGGAATTATACAGCACCTGGGCGCGCAGGCCGCGGATATCGACGGTATCCCGCACGTAGCCGGGCTGCTGAGGCTGGCCGCCTCCGTTTACACAGCCGCCGGGACATCCCATGATCTCGATGAAGTGGTAGGACGCCTCGCCGGATTTTACATTATTTAAAAGTTCTCTGGCATTATTAAGGCCTGATGCGACAGCTACCTTTACATCCATTCCGGCTACATTGTAGGTGGCCTCCTTGATACCCGCACTACCGCGGACTTCCGTGAAATCGAGGGTCTTCAGCTCTTCGCCGGTCAAAGTTTCCACGGCTGTACGGAGAGCCGCCTCCATTACGCCGCCTGTAGCGCCGAAGATGGTGGCTGCGCCTGTACTGAGTCCCAGAGGGGAATCATAGGATGCATCCGGGAGCGCGGTAAATTTGATTCCGGCTTTCCGGATCATTCTGGCCAGTTCCCTGGTCGTCAAAGCGATATCCACATCAGGTACGCCGTTGGCCGCCTGATGGTCGCGTCCGACCTCGAATTTCTTCGCGGTACACGGCATGATGCTGACCGACACGATGTCCTTCGGGTCAATTCCGGCGTTCTGGGCGTAGTAGGATTTGGCAATCGCACCAAACATCTGCTGCGGAGACTTACACGATGACAGGTTCTTAGTCATATCCGGGAAGTAATGTTCACAGTATTTAATCCATCCCGGGGAACAGGAGGTGATCAGGGGAAGAACGCCTCCGTTTTGTACGCGGTCGAGGAATTCATGGGCCTCCTCCATAATGGTAAGGTCAGCGCTGAAATCCGTATCAAATACTTTGTCAAAGCCAAGCATCTTAAGCGCGGATACCATCTTTCCCTCCACGCCTGTGCCAATCGGATACCCGAATTCTTCGCCGAGAGCGGCGCGTACCGCCGGGGCTGTCTGCACAATCACGTGTTTGGCGGGATCTGCGATGGCGGCAAACACCTTGTCTGTGAAATCCTTTTCCCGGAGAGCTCCGGTCGGACATACGGCGATACACTGGCCGCAGGATACGCAGCTCGTCTCGCCCAGTCCCATGTTGAATGCGGAACCGATATTCGTAACGAAACCTCGGTCATTGGGGCCGATTACGCCTACGCCCTGAATACTTTCGCAAACTGCCACACAGCGGCGGCACAGAATACATTTGCTGTTGTCGCGGAGCATATGGGCAGCGCTGTCGTCAATTACCGACGGCGTTTTTTCTCCGTCATATAAACCTTCGTCGTCCACACCCAGTTCGCGGCAGAGAGTCTGCAGCTCACAGTTGGCGCTGCGCACGCAGGATAAACATTTTCTTTCGTGATTGGAGAGGAGCAGCTGTAATGTCTTTTTCCTCGAGGCCAATACCTGCGGGGTGTTGGTCCAGACTTCCATGCCCTCATTAATCGGGTATACGCAGGAGGCAACCAGGGTTCTGGCTCCCTTCACCTCGACAACGCAGATACGGCATGCGCCGATTTCATTGATTTCCTTTAAGAAACACAGGGTAGGAATCTCAATGCCTGCCAGCCGGGCTGCCGTAAGAATCGTGGAGCCGGCCGGAGCGGTAACGGTCCTGCCATTGATTTTAATTGTAATATCCGCCATTTGAATCTTCCTCCTTTATTTCTTGTAGATTGCGCCGAAATGGCATTTCTCCATACATGCGCCGCACTTGATACATTTCTCATTATCAATGATATGCGGGTTTTTAACGGTTCCAATAATGGCGCCTGCCGGACAGTTCTTTGCACAGAGCGTACAGCCGCGGCATTTTTCACGGTCGATGACGTAGGAGAGGAGTGCCTTACATACGCCTGCCGGGCAGCGTTTCTCTTTGATATGTGCTTCGTATTCGTCGCGGAAGAAATGCAGGGTGGAGAGCACCGGATTCGGCGCTGTCTGTCCCAGGCCGCAGAGAGAGTTGGTCTTAACGTAATAGCACAGCTCTTCCAGCTTATCGATATCCTCCATTGTGGCCTGTCCCTTTGTAATCTTTGTGAGGATTTCCAGCATACGCTTCGTGCCGATACGGCAGGGCGTACACTTTCCGCAGGATTCCTCCACCGTAAATTCAAGGAAGAATTTGGCGATGTCTACCATACAGTCGTCTTCATCGAGGACAATCAGGCCGCCGGAGCCCATCATGGAGCCGATGGAGATCAGGTTGTCATAGTCGATGGGGATATCAAAATGCTCTGCCGGGATACAGCCGCCGGAAGGCCCGCCGGTTTGTGCCGCCTTGAACTTCTTGCCGCCCGGGATCCCGCCGCCGATCTCCTCCACGATTTCACGCAGAGTCGTTCCCATCGGAACCTCGACGAGTCCTGTATTATGTATTTTGCCTCCCAGAGCGAATACCTTGGTGCCTTTTGATTTTTCCGTGCCCATGGCATTAAACCACTCCGGGCCGTTTATGATTATCTGCGGGATATTGGCAAGTGTTTCAACGTTATTGAGGATTGATGGTTTCCCAAACAGTCCTTTCTGTGCCGGGAACGGAGGGCGCGGTCTTGGCTCGCCCCGTTTTCCCTCGATGGAGGTCATGAGAGCCGTCTCCTCACCACAGACAAACGCTCCGGCGCCGAGGCGCAGATCGATGTCAAATGAAAACCCGGTTCCGAAGATATCCTTGCCTAAAAGCTCCATTTCACGCGCCTGTTCAATGGCAATCTTAAGTCTCTGCACAGCGATAGGATACTCTGCGCGGACATAGATAAAGCCCTGGCTGGCGCCGATCGCGTAGCCTGCGATAGCCATTGCCTCCAATACGGCATGGGGATCGCCTTCCAGTACGGAACGGTCCATGAATGCGCCGGGGTCTCCTTCGTCGGCATTGCAACAGACATATTTCTGGTCGGCGTCGTTTCCTTTGGCCAGCTTCCATTTAAGGCCTGTCGGGAAGCCTGCGCCGCCGCGCCCTCTAAGGCCGCTGTCCAGCAGCGTCTGAATGACTTCATCCGGCGTCATCTCGGTCAGTACCTTTCCAAGAGCCTGGTAACCGCCTGTTCCGATATACTCTTCGATAACTTCAGGGTTGATGACACCACAGTTTCTGAGTGCAATTCTGTGCTGCTTTTTATAGAAATCGGTATCTGCCAGAGCTTTGATACCGGCCGGTGTGACTGTCTCGCTGTAGAGGAGCCTGGTGACAATACGGCCCTTTAATAAGTGTTCGGAGACGATTTCCGGGATATCCTCATTCTTTACCATGGCATAGAAGGTGGCATCCGGGTAAATAATCATGATCGGACCAAGCGCACAAAGGCCGTGACATCCTGTCTGGACAACGCTGACCTCCTCCGAAAGGCCGTTTTTATCGATTTCAGCTTTCAAGGTTTCCATAATCTGCAGGCTGCCGGAAGAAGTACAGCCGGTTCCTCCGCAGACTAAAACGTGTGAACGATACATTTGGCTTCCTCCTGTTTATTTGATATCTGCTGAATTTAATGTGTATTTTTCTACCGGGTGGCCGCCGATTAAATGCCGTTCCACAACCTCAGCCGCTTTTTCCGGATTCATTTTAATATAAGTTACTTTCTCTTTGCCCGGCTCCATCACCTCGACAATGGGCTCATACTGGCAGAGACCGATACATCCGGTCTGGGTTACGATAACTTTGCCGGTCAGTCCCTTCTCCTGAACCAGATTGGAGAGGGTGGTGAGTACAGGTCTTGCTCCGCTGGCGATGCCGCAGGTGGCCATTCCGACAACAACACGGGTGGCTCCGGTGCCGCTTTCGCGCAAGTTAACCTGGTTCTGCATCCTTTCACGGATTGCTTTTAACTCTTCAAGGCTTTTCATAGATTTTCCTCCGTTCTGCATGGACGCCTAGTACCAGGCGCCGCCGTCAGTTTCAAGTTTGTTTTCGGTCAGATATTCCATAATATAGGTAGAAATCTCCGGTGAATCAAAGGGAAGATCCCCGAGAATCTCCCGGAACTGTCTGGTGTCAAGGGTAAATGACTTTTTGTTATAGCGGTAGGTGTAAACAAAATCAGTATCCGGATGATAGACAATCAGCGTATGGATCGTCGAACTGATATCGCCGAGAGGCATCCGGTCAATATGGGATAAAACGAACGTGGCCGTCACATCAGTCCCTTTGCCCGGAACAGAGGCGAGGGTAAAACTTCCGCCGGCGCTCTCCGCCGCATATTTGAAGAAGGGAACGCCGAGTCCCACCTTGCGGGTCGTCCTGCTGGTGAAAAAAGGATCCGTTACCTGCTTCACCTGTTCTTTCGTCATTCCGCAGCCGTCGTCGCAGATTGAGATGGTCAGACGGTCGGATGAAAAATCGGCATCCACGATAATACGGACCAGTCCGGCGCCGGCCCTTGTGGAATTTTCGGCTACATCCAGAATATTCAGTGATAATTCCGTCATCATAATTTTATTTCACTTTCCGGTTTTATATCCCGCTATTCATATTTTGCAAGAATCACGGGCACATCGTCTACGGTCAGTCTGCCGTAAACTTCATCATTAATCATCATGACAGGGGCCAGTCCGCAGGCTCCGACACATCGGCAGGAATCCAGTGAGAATTTACCGTCGGGCGTACACTCGCCGTTGGTGATGCCAAGCAGTTCTTCGAGTTTCTTGAAAATATCACCGGAACCTTTTACATAGCAGGCGGTGCCGAGACAGACAGAAATCCGGTACTGGCCCTTTGGCTGCAGGGAAAACTGTGAATAGAATGTGGAGACTCCATAGATTTTTTCAAGAGGGATGCCGGTTTCATCGGAAATCATGGTCTGGACTTCGATGGGAAGATAACCAAAAATCTCCTGTGCATGCTGAAGAATCGGCATCAGGGCTCCGGCTGTATCTTTTAATTCGCTGATAACCCTCTTTAAATCAGCCTCCTGCTCTGCGGTGCAGGTAAAGCATACGCCTTCTTTTTTCTGAGACATGTTTTAACCTCCTCATAAATACTGAACTTATGTAATAGTTTGCTATATTAGCCTGAATAGTTACAGTTTATCATGCTATTGCAGAAAAATCCACAATATTTTTGTTGATAATTCCCATTTACGATGATATCCTAAAGACAGATATATGTTAAAATAAGACAATTTTGCAGGAGGATGAGGAGGAATTATTATGATGACCGTAGAAGACGTACGCAGGGTGCTGGGAGCGCGGGTCCTCGTAGGGGAGCAGTACCTGGATCGGGAAGTCAGAACTGCCTGCGGCGCCGATATGATGAGTGATGTTCTGGCCTTTTCAAAGGATCATTCCATTCTTTTGACAGGGCTGTGCAACCCGCAGGTAATCAGGACGGCCGAGATGCTTGATATTGTCTGTGTCATCTTTGTCCGGGGTAAGAAACCGGATCAGAAGATCCTGGACATGGCCAGGGAGACCGGACTTGTTATCATGGAGACGGGACACAGGATGTTTTCTGCCTGCGGCATGCTTTATGAAGCAGGCCTGCGGGGAGGTGCAATCTGATGGATGATGTGATTACACTGCAGTACAAGGTTTCTCCCGATGATTTTACAAGGGCGGGGGAAGCCAGCAGCGACGTAAAGAATAAATTAAAACAGCTTGGGATTAGTCCCACAGCGATTAGAAAGGTTTCGATTGCCATGTACGAGGGAGAGATTAATATGGTCATCCATGCCAGAGGAGGGGAAATTACGGTGGACGTATCACCGGAGACCATAAAGATGATTCTGGCCGACGTAGGGCCGGGTATCCCTGATATCGAACTCGCAATGAAAGAAGGATATTCCACCGCGCCTGACGAGATCAGGAGCCTGGGCTTTGGAGCCGGCATGGGGCTTTCCAATATGAAAAAATATTCTGATTATATGGATATCCAGACAGAGCTGGGAGTTGGAACGACGATAACGATGATTGTCAATGTTGCATAAAACAGTCTGTCCGGGTGAGGAGGGAAGGCTATGGATAAATTTTACCATTCCGTTCGTCTGGACCCGGAGCTTTGCAAGGGATGCATTAATTGCATCAAGCGATGCCCCACCCAGGCAATTCGGGTGAGAAACAGAAAGGCGCAGATAAACAGCAAGTTTTGTATCGACTGCGGGGAATGCATTCGAGTATGTCCGCATCATGCGAAGCTGGCACTCTACGATCCGCTGGATTCATTACAGCATTATGATTACACGGTAGCGCTTCCGGCGCCGTCACTGTACAGCCAGTTTAACAATCTGGACGATGTGAATATCGTGCTGAACGGCCTGATTCTGATGGGATTTGACGATGTCTTTGAGGTGAGCGCCGCTGCCGAGATGGTTTCGGAGGCCACCAGGGAATACATAGCGGCCAACTACTCGGGAACGCCGTTTATCAGTACGGCCTGTCCGTCGGTAGTGCGCCTGATCCGGGTGAAGTTTCCTAATTTAATATCGAATCTGCTTCCGTTAAAACCGCCGATCGAGGTGGCGGCCCAGATGGCCGTGAAAAAGGCGATGGAACAGACGGGACTGCCGAGGGAGAAGATAGGAATCTTCTTTATTTCACCGTGCCCGTCGAAAGTAACCTATGTCAAGTCCCCGCTTGGGACCGACAGAAGCGAGGTGGACCGGGTACTTGCGATTAAGGATGTATATCCGCAGCTGATATCCTATATGCAGACCGTGGATCCCAAGGCGCCCGACATGTCGGAATCGGGTAAAATCGGGGTTGGCTGGGGCCGCAGAAGCGGCGAGGCCGGAGGCCTGTTCACGGAGAGCTATCTGGCGGCCGACGGAATTGAGAACGTCATCCGTGTGCTGGAGGATATGGAGGATCAGAAATTTTCCAATCTGAAATTCGTTGAGTTAAACGCCTGCAACGGGGGCTGCGTCGGAGGCGTGCTGACGGTTGAGAACCCTTACGTTGCGGAGGTAAAGCTAAAATGGCTCCACAAATATATGCCGGTTTCCAAGAGCCATCTGGACGAAGAGGCCAGGGGCTGTGTAAACTGGACGGAACCTGTGGAATTTGAACCGGTATTCAATCTGGGGAATACGCTGTCAGAGAGTTTTTCCAGATTCAACCAGGTGGAGCGGATTTGTAAAAAGCTGCCGGGCTTAGACTGCGGCTCCTGCGGGGCGCCTACCTGTAAGGCGCTTGCAGAGGACATTGTGCGCGGCGAGGCGGATGAGAAGGACTGCATCTATTACCTGAGGGAAAATCTGCACAAACTGACGGAGGAAGTGACGATCATGGCGGACTATCTGATAGACGGTGAGAATTTCGGTGATGAGGCCGTCTATGTGCTGCGTGAGTGTGTACATAAAATTGCCGATGAGATGTCACGGCTTGAGAAGAATACCAGGAGGACAGGGGATGACCTTAAACAATCTGATTGAGAAGCTGACGGCCGGAGGGCAGTTCAAAATCGTGAATAAGGGGACGGACGTGGAACGCGAAGTGAAGGGAACCTATTGCTGTGATCTCCTGAGCATTGCGATGAGCCGCGCGCCGGAGGGATGCGCCTGGGTGACGGTGATGGGAAATATCAACACCCTGGCCGTGGCCGTCCTGACAGATGCCGCCTGCATTATTCTGGCGGAGGGTGTCACCCTTGACGAACCGGCGGCACAAAAGGCGGGGGTGCAGGATATAACAGTGCTGTGCACAGAACAGCCCGTATTCGAGAGCGCTTTGGAGATACACCGGGCTCTCCAGACAGAGGAGTCTGCAAAAGACTGAAGAGAAGAACTGCCGCGGACGGAGGGAGAAGGTTAAATGATAAATCTATTTTATGATCTGCATATCCATTCCTGTCTGTCCCCCTGCGGCAGTGACGATATGACGCCGTATAACATCGCCGGAATGGCTGCCTTAAAGGGGCTGGACGTGATAGCCGTTACGGATCATAATTCCTGTAAGAACTGTCCGGCCGTGCTGGCTGCGGCAAAGGAATACGGAATCCTTGCGATTCCCGGAATGGAGATTAACACATCCGAGGAGGTACACGCCGTATGCCTGTTTAAATCCCTGGAAAAGGCGATGGAGTTTGATGCATATGTCTATGGACGGCTTTTGGCGGTGAAAAACAGGGAGGATATATTCGGAAAGCAGGAAATTTATGATTGCAGTGATCAGATCTGCGGCCATGTGGAGAACCTTCTTATCAGCAGTACCGACATCTCCTTCAGCGGTTTATGGGAGCTGGTCAGGACGTATGACGGAGTCATGTTACCCGCTCATATAGACAAGGCATCGAACAGCCTGATTTATAATCTTGGTTTTATTCCGGAGGACAGCCTGTTTCGTACGGCGGAGATTGCGGATATGAAACAATATCATGCTCTGAAAAAGAGCAATCCCTATCTGGAGCATTGCAGGATTATCAGCGATTCGGACGCCCATTATCTGGAGGACATTCATGAACCGCGGCTGTCAATTGCAGTGGAGGAGAGAACGGCCGCTGCGGTGGTGGAGGCGCTGCTTGCCGGTATTTAAAGGAGGAAACGTATGGGGAAGGCGTCTGCCGCCCGAAAGAGGTTTTATATCATTGTATCAGCCATTCTGTTTAGCCTGACGACACCGGTTCCGGCGTCGGCACAGGGAGCGGAATATAACCGGGAGGAAAGCTGGAATATTGCCGTGTTCGCGTCCACCCGGATCAGCAAGGCGGGGCTAAGGTATATTGACGGCGTCTGACGTATCTGTATAAAAACGGCAGAGAGTGGGGACTGGATTGAGAAAAACAAAATTAATGAATGGGACAAACAGCCCTGCCTGGAAAAATTCCTGAGGCAGGACTGCGAGCAGTAAAAAAGTAAACGGGGATAACCACCAGAAGGCATTCCAGTATGTAAAGGATTGTTATTGGAAAGGGAAATTCTGAAACTACGTAAAATACATTTTGGAGGTGATGGAAAATACTTGAAATTACTCGATATTCAATTAAAAATGAATATCTTACCCCATGGGTAAAATTTATATGGCAGCTTAACGCTGAAAATGCTGATTTTCACTATAAACTTTTGCCAACAGACTGTATTGATATTGTTCTCAATTTGAAAAGCAATATGGTCTATGAAACAGAATCTGGTAAAATTGTTGCGCCTCCATTCCACATCAATGGTCTGCGGAGCAAGCCGAGTTTTATTCACCAAAATGGAGATGTTTTTATTTTTGGAATTTCATTTCACCCATATGGTCTATTTCCATTTGTCCGCAAACCGCTAAAATGCTTACAAGATGAGGTGGTTGATTTGCGAGAGATGTCTTTAGAATTGGAGCGGAAATTTACATCTGCTGTTTCTGGTGCCGATTCGGAAGAAATAATAAAATCTATTGAACATGCTCTTATCAGTGAATTAGTTGCTGACCCCAATTTTCTAAGGGCAGTTCCGCTAATTAATGATTACCTATCAACAGCTGATGATGTATCAGTGAAAGATTTTTGTGAGCAACAAGCAATCAATATAAAAACGTTTGAAAGAAAAGTCCTCTTTTATACAGGCTTTACACCTAAATTATTGTATAATATCAAACGTTTTCAGATGGCTAGTAATCAACTGTCACACCAAAGCATAACTAATTTGGTTGAAATTGCCTACGACAATAATTTTACAGATCAAACCCATTTTATAAAAGACTTTAGACGCTTTTCCGGCGTGTCTCCCCGTGCATTTCAAATGGAAAAAATATCGGTAAAGGAGAACGTTACATACACCTATTTCTAACAGTCGATTTTTTACTATACCTCCCGTTTTATTTCATATAGACTATGAAAAAAAGGAGGTATTTTTTATGTCTATTGCTACTGAAATTGTAACAATGAAAATCGCACCAGATATTACGAAGGAGATGTTTGTAAGTATAGTTGATCAACTCGAAAGGAACTTCCACTCCAAACAAGTCGGTTTTATTGATACCGAACTGCTCTACGATGACGAAAGCGGCGATTGGACTATGGTACAGCATTGGGATACTATGGAGCGGCTGAAAACAGCTTCTGAAAAAATGTTTCAAGATGCGGAAGCTGCCACTTTTGTGAAAGCGCTCAATCCTGCGAGCGTCAAAATGAGCATATTGCCGCAAATCAAGGTGTGGGGTAAATAGCAATGCGAAAATTTGAATATCATGTAGAGGCAGTAACTGGACACTGTTCCTGCGGATATAAAGTTGGAGATGTATTTTATTGTGAGGGTATGAATACTCCTGATGTTCCATTTTGTGGTGGCGCATATATGGCTTTATTTCCAATACAGGTTGCTTTGCATAATGGAGCGACTTTTAACATTGAGAAAAACCCTAAGTCAAAAAGGAATTTAGCGTGTCCAGATAATGGTTATGTATCTTTCAAATTAACAATGATAGAAGATTAAGCCTGTCTCAATATGCGGTGTTTTACCCGATGGATAGGCGTCCTTTAATGTTGACATTACGAAATGAATGCAGTGAAATACAGATATAAATTTAAGAGCAACATTTGATGGGGCAAGTAGAAAATTGGACTTTATTGAAAAATCTGTTGCATGGATAACAGAACGGATCCCGCCCGCCGATTATCCTTTGCTTCTTGATATCGGGTGCGGTCCAGGAATATATGCTGAAATGTTTACCCAAAAGGTGTATCAAGTTACCGGAGTGGATTTTTCAAAGCGTTCTATAGACTATGCACAACGATCAGCTTTCAGCAAGAAGCTAAATATTTCATACGTGTATCAAAATTATTTAGAAATGGATTTGAGCAAAAGTTTTGATTTTTGTACCATGATATATTGTGATTACGGTGCGTTATCGACTAAAGACAGATAAGTAATTATGAAAAAGATTTATCATCAAATTGATGAACCGTTTAATTCTTTCGCTGCTTTTTGCGAAAACCCGAGTTATGTGGCGCGAAACAGCGTTTTTTGCCGTTTCTGTGCATAAATTGTTGCAGTTTAGCCGAAGGCTGAACTGTAACTGCCTCTCGGCGCCCAGACTGGTTGAGGGTTGACATCCGCCGGTGATTATGATAAATTAATCATTAGCATAAATGCAGAGAAGAGGAATAGTAGGCTGAAAGTCATATCAGAGAGCCGCCGGAGGGTGCGAGGCGGTTATGAATCTGTCAGTTGAACTCGCCTTGGAGCAGCCTGTTGAAGAGAAGACCGGATACATTTTTGAAAGTATATCTGTTCTTGCGTAGGCAGAGCCGGAATCCCCCGTTATGGGAGCTGAAAGAGCATACCGAACTCTCATGCCCTCATCCGGGGATAAGAGCATATACGGTATGAAATAGAGTGGTACCGCGCAGTATAGAATATATGCCTGCGTCTCTATGGAAACATATAGAGGCGCAGGCTTTTTAATTTATCAGGAAATTTCTCCTGTTAAATTAAAACCGCTCCGCCACAGGCGGAAATTGCGATTTCCTGCGCTCTTGATATTTTATGGGAAATTAAATCAATTCAGGAGGAAGAAGATGTCACAGTACAACCATACTGCCATTGAGAAGAAATGGCGCAGCAATTGGGAAAAGAACCCGATCAATGTAAATGACGGAAAAAAGGAGAAATACTATTGTCTTGATATGTTCCCTTATCCGTCGGGAAGCGGACTTCATGTGGGACACTGGAGAGGATACGTCATCTCAGACGTATGGAGCCGTTACCAGTTATTAAAAGGCAAATACGTAATTCATCCGATGGGCTGGGATGCGTTCGGCCTTCCGGCGGAAAACTATGCGATTAAGATGGGCGTCCATCCGGCGATCTCCACAGCAGAAAATGTGAAGAATATCAAACGTCAGATTGGCGAGATTGCGGCAATCTACGACTGGGATATGGAGGTTAACACCACGGATCCCGGCTTCTATAAATGGACCCAGTGGATTTTCGTCCAGATGTTTAAAAAGGGACTGGCCTATGAGAAGGAATTCCCAATTAACTGGTGCCCGTCCTGTAAAACCGGTCTTGCCAATGAGGAAGTGGTTAACGGCTGCTGTGAGCGCTGCGGAGCCACGGTTACCAAGAAGAATCTCCGCCAGTGGATGCTTAAGATTACGGCTTATGCGGAGCGCCTTTTAAATGATTTAGACAAACTGGACTGGCCGGAGAAGGTTAAAAAGATGCAGACCGACTGGATCGGTAAATCCTACGGTGCGGAAGTAGACTTCCCGGTTGAAGGAAGAGATGAAAAGATTACGGTATATACGACAAGGCCTGATACGCTTTACGGAGCCACCTTCATGGTGCTGGCGCCGGAGCACAGCCTGGCAAAGAGCCTGGCAACGGATGAGACCAGGGAAGCAGTGGAGAAATATATCTTCGACGCGTCCATGAAGTCCAATGTGGATCGTCTTCAGGATAAGGAGAAGACAGGCGTCTTTACAGGCTCCTATGCCGTCAATCCGTTAAACGGGGCTAAGACCCCGATCTGGCTCTCCGACTATGTACTGGCCGACTATGGTACGGGCGCAATCATGTGCGTACCGGCTCACGATGACCGTGACTTTGAATTTGCTAAAAAATTCAATATTCCGATTATCCAGGTAATCGCCAAGGATGGAAAAGAAATCGAGGATATGACGGAGGCTTACACCGAGGCCAGCGGAATCATGATTAATTCCGGCGAGTGGAACGGAATGGAGTCCTCCATACTCAAGCAGGAAGCTCCGGCTATGATTGAGGAGCGCGGCCTCGGCAAGAAGACGGTGAATTATAAGCTGCGTGACTGGGTATTCTCCCGCCAACGTTACTGGGGCGAGCCAATCCCGATCATCCACTGTCCGAACTGCGGCAATGTGCCGGTTCCGGAAGACCAGCTTCCTCTGGAACTTCCGAAAGTGGAGAGCTACCAGCCGACCGGTACGGGTGAATCACCGCTGGCAGGTATTGACGAGTGGGTTAACACCACATGTCCGTGCTGCGGTGCTCCGGCTAAGAGAGAGACGAATACGATGCCCCAGTGGGCCGGTTCTTCCTGGTATTTCCTCCGCTATGTGGACAGCAAGAATAATGAAGAACTCGTTTCCAGGGAGAAAGCAGATAAATATCTGCCGGTTGATATGTATATCGGCGGCGTAGAGCATGCGGTGCTTCACCTTCTTTACTCCCGTTTCTATACGAAATTTTTGTGTGACATTGGTGCCATTGACTTTGACGAGCCGTTCAAGAAGCTGTTTAATCAGGGTATGATTACCGGCAAAAACGGTATCAAGATGAGCAAGTCCAAGGGCAATGTGGTTTCACCGGATGATCTGGTACGCGATTACGGCTGTGATTCCCTGCGTCTTTACGAGTTATTCGTGGGACCGCCGGAACTGGATGCAGAGTGGGACGACAGGGGGATCGAGGGCGTATCCCGTTTCCTGAACCGTTTCTACAATCTGGTTATGGATAATAAGGACAAAGAGGTCGAGGCAACAAAGGAAATGATTAAGAGCCGCCATAAGCTGGTGTTCGATATCGAACAGAGATTTGAGCAGTTCAGCCTGAATACGGTTATTTCCGGATTTATGGAGTATAACAATAAGCTGATCGATCTGGCTAAAAAAGAAGGCGGAATAGACAGGGAGACGCTGAGAACCTTTACGGTTCTGTTAGCTCCGTTTGCACCTCATCTCGGTGAAGAGCTGTGGCAGGCGCTGGGCGGCACGGACAGTGTATTTCATGCCGAGTGGCCGGAATGTGATCCGGAGAAGATGAAGGACGACGAGAAAGAGATAGCCGTTCAGATCAACGGCAAGACGAGAGCCGTTGTATTACTACCTGCCGATGTGTCGAAAGAGGACGCCATTGCAGCCGGTAAAGAGGCGGTGAAGGATAAGCTGACCGGGAATGTGGTGAAAGAGATTTACGTTCCGGGCAGAATTGTCAATATTGTTATGAAATAGCTTGAGAGAAAACAGGCAAAAGATTATAATATTAGAAAATATGGAAAGTTTAGTTGTAAATTAAGGTTTACTGCCACCTTTCAAGAAGTAGGCACTGTAAAATATCGCGACATATTATTAAATTGGAGTAAAAGCGTATTAAGAAATGGCGCAGATAGTGGAAACATTATCTGCGTCATTTATGCCTTCGAATGGATTATATATGTAATCAACGAAGGGGATAGGTACATATAAACAACTGGAAATAAATGTTACAGTTCAGCCTTCGGCTAAACCGTAACAAATGATGCACAGAAACGGCAAAAAACGCCGTTTCGCGCGCACCACTCGGGATTTTCGCAAAAACAGTGAAAACACCTCGCGGAATTCATCATGGCTGAACTGTTACAAATAAACTATTAAATAAAGAGCTTGTAGCTTTTTACAAATTCAAATATAATACATATTAGAGTAGTAATTACAAGAACAATGACTTTGTAAATTAAATTATTTTATGGAAAGCAAATAACTTAAGCTATTATTTGCTGATGTTTTCGAGGCTTATCCTATACGAGGGTGTGCTATTACATGCAATAAAGTTGTGCTTTTGGGCAATAATTATAAAAGACTTATGCGACTTTTAGTTCCAAAGAATTAATGGCAAGGTTTGGAAGAGTTCGAAATGGTAGGGAGCGAGTTTTATGAGATTAGCAAATAATCAATTAAGTAAAATGGAAATTCATGGTTATAAATCAATCAGACATTGCAGTATAAATTTTAACAAGATAAATGTCTTAATTGGTAGTAATGGTGCAGGAAAATCAAATTTTATTTCTGCATTTTCATTGTTGCAAAATATATTAAGCCATAATTTGCAGGTTACTGTAGCACAAAGCGGATTAAACTCATTGTTTTACAATGGAAGAAAAACAACAGATTCAATCTCATTTGAAGTTTTTTTTGGACAGAACTCCTATGGCTTTGAACTGGTGCCTACTGATGATAATCGGATTATTTTTAAAAAAGAATATTTTGGATATCATGGCGCTTGGGAAAATGAGAGTAATGTATCCAGAGGTCATAGTGAATCTATGTGGCAGGCAGGCTCTAATAATCGAATTAACAAGCTTGTCCAACCTATATTAAAAAAACAAAATTGGCGTGTTTATCATTTTCATGATACTGGCAGGAGTGCAAAGGTTAAACAAGAACATAATATCTCCAATAACCAGGTGTTGATGAATGATGCCAGTAATTTAGCGGCTTTTCTTTATCGGTTAAAAGAAAACTATGTAAAAAGCTATAATGAAATTGTAGGTACAATACAGCTTATTGCCCCATACTTTAAAGATTTCGTTCTTGAACCACAAGAGTCAAATGACGAACAAATCGTTTTAAAATGGCAGCAAAAAGGATGTGATGATATTTTTAATGCATCCCAATTTTCAGATGGAACGCTAAGATTTATATGTCTTGCAACCCTTCTATTGCAACCGCATGAACTTCAACCGGCAACGATCATTGTTGATGAACCAGAGCTTGGTTTACACCCATATGCAATCACTATTTTTTCAGAAATGGTAAAGCAGCTTTCTGACGAAAAACAGATAATAATATCAACACAATCCGTAGAATTGCTTGATGAATTTGAAGTTGAGGATGTTATTGTCGTTGATCGTAGTGATAATGGTTCTGTTTTCAAAAGGTTGAATGAGGAAGAACTCGAAGTCTGGCTTGAAAGCGATTATGCTTTGGGGGATTTGTGGAAGAAGAATGTTTTGGGAGGTAGACTCTCTGGATGAAAATGATATATATTTTATGTGAAGGGCAAACCGAGGAAGCATTCATAAATGAGGTTTTGTGTCCATATTTTGCAAATTTGATGATATTTATTAACCCAATTATTTGCACTACAAAAAGAACTACTGCTAAAAAATTCAAAGGAGGCGTTAGTGATTATAATAAGATTAAAAATGAATTAGTCATTCTATGTAAGCAACACAAAAATGAGATTGTCACAACCATGTTTGATTACTATGCTATGCCATCCAATACACCCAATATTGCTTGCAGTGAAGTAGACATATATAAAAGGATGGAACTTATTGAAGAAGCTATTAATAAGGATATAGGGTTGTCAAATTGTTTCTTTAATTTAATGTTACATGAATTTGAAGGTATGCTTTTTTCATCACCTGATGCATTTATAAAAATTACTGATCAAAAAACAGTAGAGAAAATTCAGAAAATACGAGATGAAGCAATTTCTCCAGAGCATATCAATAATTCACCTGCTCCATCGAAACGGTTAGAAGCTCTCATACCCAACTATGCAAAAGTAAAAAATGGGGCATTGCTCTCTAAAGATATAGGTATAGATACATTACTTAGAGAGTGCAAACATTTTGCGGACTGGGTAGAAAAAATTAGGAATAATTAATATCAATCGTCTATTTAAGGAAATTACAAGATTACGATTCCCACAGTGCAGAGCCAGACTTTCAACACTGCGGGAATTCGTTTATATTGCAGGATGACGAAAAAAGAGTGGGTGATTAGAACCGGCCCGGTGAGAAAGCCGGCAATTGCAAGAAAATCGTAATTGGAAAATAATAGCGCTTTGTGCTATGATTATAAAAAATGAAGAAACAGGAAAGGACTGACAGAACATGGGGCATATCACATCAAAAGATGCCTACAAAAGCCTGGAGGAGCGGATCAACTGGTTTACCCAGGGCGCTCCGGCATCAGATACGTTATATAAAATACTACAGGTGCTTTTCACCGAGAAAGAGGCAAAGGTCATGGCCATGCTTCCGGTGAGGCCATTTACTTTAAAGAAAGCGGCGCATATCTGGAATACCTCCGAGGCAAAAGCGGAGAAGGTACTCGATCACCTCTGTGAAAAAGCGCTACTGGTGGACTCCTGGCATAACGGAGTCAGGAAATTTGTCATCCCCCCGCCCATGGCCGGATTTTTTGAGTTTGCGCTGATGCGGACCAGGGGAGATATCGATCAGAAGTATCTGAGTGAACTTTACTACCAGTATATGAATGTGGAAGAGGACTTTGTCAAGGATCTTTTCTACGCAACCGAGACGAAGCTGGGACGTGTATTCGTCCAGGAACCGGTTCTCGGTAATGAGAATATGAGCCATATCCTGGATTATGAGAGAGCCAGCCACATTGTGGAGGAAGCCGACTATATCGGACTGGGACTCTGCTACTGCCGTCATAAAGCGGCTCATGCGGGCCACCCCTGTGAGACCTGCGCCCCTCTCGACGTCTGTCTGACCTTTGGCAATGTTGCCCGTTCCCTGGCTGAGCATGGGGGACATGCGCGGCTGATCTCGAGGGAGGAAGCCATGGATGCACTGGAGCGATCCTATGGCGCCAATCTGGTACAGATTGGAGAGAATGTAAGGGAATATCCGGCCTTTATCTGTAACTGCTGCGGCTGCTGCTGCGAGGCCCTGCAGGCGGCAAGGCGTTTCGCGCCGATGCAGCCGGTGGCGACAACGAATTATATCCCTTCAGTTAATATGGAAACCTGCATCGGCTGCGGGAAATGTGCCAAAGTATGTCCGGTGCTGGCGATCAGGATGGAGGAAGAAAATCCGTCCGGAGAAGGGGAGAAGACAGGCAGGAGGAAAGCTGTGGTAGATAAAGACATCTGTCTTGGCTGCGGCGTCTGCGTCAGAAACTGTCCGGTCTCGGCAATCCGGCTTGAGAAGCGGCCGGTACAGATTATTACCCCGGTCAACAGCACCCACCGTTTTGTCCTGCAGGCTATCGAGAAGGGAACGCTGCAGAACCTGATATTTGATAATGAGGCATTTGCCAACCACAGGGCTCTGGCTGCTGTTTTCGGAACAATTTTAAAACTTCCGCCAATCAAGCAGGCCATGGCGAGCAGACAATTTAAGTCCATCTATCTGGACAAGCTGCTTTCGGCCCAGATTGAGAAGCAGAAGGCAGAACAGAAGTAATTAACGCAGAAGATAAGGGAGGGACAGATGCCCAGACTATTAATCAAACAGAGAGTATTTTCCTGGACCGACACTTACGATGTATATGGGGAGGACGAAACTCCGAAATACTTTGTCAAAGCGGAGTTTCTGTCACTGACCCATCAGATCCATGTATACGACAGCCGTACGGACAGAGAAGTCGGCGCGGTGAGGGAGAAGCTGTTCAGCCTGATGCCACGGTTCGAAATAGAGTTGGACGGAGAGCCGAAGGGATATATTGAAAAGCGTTTCACACTGTTTCGTCCAAAATATGAGATAGATTGTAACGGCTGGTATGCAGAGGGGGATTTTCTGGGATGGAATTACGATATATACGAAGAATGTTCCGCCGTGATGCATATAGAGAAGGAAATCCTGCACTGGGGGGATACGTATGTACTAGATTACCAGAATCCGGAGGACGAACTTTTGGGACTGATGCTTGTTATCGCCATCGATGCGGCTAATTGCAGCAACGGATAGGTGCAGAAAGAACTAGTATAACCCATACTAAATACCTTTCTGTTTCGCTGGTCTGATTTTCCGATAGCACAGGTGCAAAATACTCAGCGTAGGGCTCGCTACGCCTCCGTTTTTGCACCTGCACTCTCAAAAAATCATCCTCACCGAACCAGCAAGGTATTTAATGTGGGTCATACTAGGACAGGCAGGATGACTGAAGAAAGGAATTTGATAAGATGGCAGAGAAATTTGGCAGAAAGCTGAAAAAATATAACAGAGCCGGAACCGCATTACTGGCAGGGATTCTTCTTGCGTCTGTGAATGTACGGACCGCAGCCGCGAGTACCCTTGCCCGCGGTCCGGCCTGGGAGAGTGAACAGATGAGGCTTGGACTGTTGACGGATGAGGCGGCCGGAAATACTGTTTTTAACGGTGATGTCAACACATTGAAGGCAGCGGCAGAGGCATCCCAGTTAATTGTCGCTGTGGGAAATGAGGCGGATCCCGCGCAGGGGACGCTGACCTGGTATGTCAGAAATCAGGAAGGGAAGCTGATACCGGCCTTTTCAGTACCGGCGGTCAGTGGGATGAACGGCATATCGGCCGATAAGCGGGAAGGAGATAAGAAGACTCCGTCCGGAATCTATTCATTTACCATGGCTTTTGGGATGAAAGACAATCCCGGCAGCATTCTCCCCTATCACAAGGTGGTAAACGGAGATCATTTTGTGGACGACAGCGGCAGCAGGTACTATAACCGCCTTGTTAATGAATCCCAGGTGCAGAAGGACTGGAATTCTTCGGAGAACCTGATACGCCAGGCACCGCATTACAATTACGCCTTGGTTCTGAACTATAATGATACGTATGTTCCGGGAAAAGGCTCAGCCATATTCCTGCATTGCCCTAAGACTGCTAACAATACAGGCACATCCGGCTGCATCAGTATTCCGGAAGAATATATGAAGCTGCTGGTGCAGTCCGTTGATCAGAATACGAAAATCATTGTAGTGCAGAATGAAAAAGAGCTGGCCTCCTATTAGAAGCAGAAGGGACAGCGTAAAGCATATAAATCCGAGGAGGATCGCACTGCTTCGGCAGAAAACCTCGTCATTTGGCGGCCTGCCTAAAACGGCTGCCCTGTGCGGCCTGATACTGCTCGCGATATCCTCTGCGGTTCGGGGGGATGCGGCAAAAGTGAAATCCTGGCGCCGGATGCAAAGACGGTCCTGCCATCCTATCCGGAAACGATAGACCAGGAAAAGGACTGGGATAAGTGGAGGAAAAATCAGGACGAGAACGAGGTGCCACAGTCATTTATAGAGAGTCAGTCCGGCTTTACATTCACGACGGCGAGAGAGCTTCTGGCCGGCCGGGAGGAAAATCTGGTCTACTCCCCGGCGAGCCTTTATTATGCCTTGTCTCTGGCGGCATCGGGGACACGGGGAGAAACAGCCGGGGAGCTGTACCGGTTTCTGGGAGTGGAGGATCCCGACAGCGCCGCTGAGTATGCGGGGAGGCTCTACCGGATTTTATATTGCGACAGTTCCATCAGCCAGATGCGGATGGCAACCTCCCTTTGGGTGGATCAAAGCATGAGCCTGAAGGAAGAATTTACTAAGTCGGCAGCCGCCCGGTATTATGCATCCCTGCATACGGTGGATTTCTCCGATGAGAAAACCGGAAAAGAGATGGGAAAATGGGTAAAGGAAAATACAAAAGGGACGATTGTGCCGGAGATCAGGGTTGAAGCCCAGCAGCTTATTCATCTTATGAATACGGTTTATTTTTACGATGAATGGATCGACCGGTTTAATCAGTCGGCCACAAAGAAAGGCGATTTCCATCTGGTGGACGGCACCACAGTGGAGACAGATTTTATGAACGCTACATACGGCTCCCATAATTATAAAAATGGGGACGGATTTGTCAGCTGCAGTCTGGGTCTTAAGGAGAACGGCTCTATGGTTTTTGTGCTGCCGGATGAGGGCGTCCCGGTGGACCGCCTTTTTGAGACGCCGGACCGGTTGAAGGATAGATGGCCATATTGCCATCGATGAAAAGGGGGTGGAGGCATCGGCATTTACCGATATTGCTTACGCAGGAGCGGCGCTTCCTGAAGGAAGGGCGGACCTGATACTGGATCGTCCGTTCCTGTATGGAATTGAGAAAAACGGCGTATGGCTTTTTATCGGAGTCTGTGATAATCCGTAGGATAGAGTACCAGAGCGTATTTGAAAATTCATTCCCGCCATCTGCACGACCCACTACGCGGCAGAAAGCAATATTCAAACACGCTCTAGAGCTTGGGAGACAGGCGGAAACAATTTAAAAAGTTCTGCCTAAGCTGTTCCCTGACAGCTTCCGGCAAAGCCTGCCTGATTTCTGCAATCTGCTGAAGTGTAAAGGAAAGAGAGGCCGGGACTGAGAGGGATGCCGCTTTTGCGTGATGAGTGCGGAGGTTTTCCGGAGCTTCTTCGTATGCCCATTTGACAGCGCCCATTCCGTCCGTCTCGATTAAGATCCGATCTGCAGGAAGAGCGGCAGCCAGATTTCTCACGGCCGGATTCCACCAGACGTCGGGGCCGATAGAAAAATAACAGTCAAGCTCCAGAAATGATTTTGGAAAAACAGGGTCGGAGTACCAGTGGACAAGGTAGGTATTCGGATAACCTGCAATCAGGGAGGCAATCCTTTGTTCCTGGCCCTTCGTGTGCAGAATAACCGGTTTGTCCAGTTGGGCTGCGACGGCCAATTGTTCGGTAAACACCTTCTCCTGGACAGCCAGAGGGACGTTGCACCAGACGCTGTCCATTCCGATTTCACCGATGACGGGACATTCTGAAAAATAAGAAAGCATTTCCGATAATGAATACTGACCGGCATACCATGGATGAAGGCCGTAGGTGGGAATTATAATATCCTTATATTCCGGCCGGGAGGCCAGGCCGGAGAGCTTTACGGCTTCCCTTGGATTACCTGCGCACAGGAGGGAGCGGACGCCTTTTATTCTGCGCTCTTCAAGTTCTTTATTGCTGCCGATATGGGCATGGGAATCACATAAGGTCATTTTTCTTCCTTTCCGGTGCATTAGATTCAGACCCTGCCGGTCATGATTTCCGAATGGATTTTCTGTCTCAGGGCGCCCTGGTTATAGAGCCAGTCTCTGTTCCGAACCCTGTCCGGGATTTCAATTTCGCAGGTGATATGGGCCGGAGCCTGGTTCAGGATTAAAATCCTGTCTGAGAGATAGAGTGCTTCATCCATATCATGGGTGACCAGGAGTACGGTCCGGTTCAGCCTGGCCCGCATACTGATCAGCCAGTCCTGCATATCGCCCCTTGTTATAACATCCAGAGCGCCGAAGGGCTCATCCAGAAGAAGGATGTCGGCCTTACACAGGGCTGTCCGCAAAAATGCGGCGCGCTGGCGCATCCCGCCGGATAGGGAGGAAGGATATTTCGTTTCATATCCCTCCAGCCCAAATGCGGGGAAATTCTTAGATGCCTCCCGCCTCGTTTCTTCCATGGAACCATGGATCTGGCTGTAGAGGCAGACATTGTCCAGAATAGTCTTCCAGGGAAACAGCAGATCATTCTGCGGCATATAAGCAAAATGCTCCGACAGTCCGGTAACAGGCTGCCCATCCACCGTAATCCGTCCGGTCTCAGCCTGGATGACTCCGGTCAGAAGCTTCAGGATTGTGGACTTTCCACAGCCGGATGGTCCCAGCAGGCTGACAAATTCTCCTTCTTTAATAGAAAAATCCAGATTTTCAAACAGTTTCTTATTATCATATGAAAACGATAATCCTGATACTTCCAACTTCATCATCGGTTCCAGTCCTTTCTTTATTCCGGAAGAAATTCGTTCGTATAGCAGTCGGATGCAGGGATAAGCTTGTCAATTACCCCGTATTCCATCATGAATTCCGTATATCTGTCCCAAACCTCATCCTTCATAACACCCCATCTGTCCGCATCCTCCATATACTTGTCGGCAAGATAGTTTTGTGATATTTCCAGTATCTCAAGAGGATAATCAGGAGCATATCTCTGGAGGATGGCAGCGCCTGTCTCCGGATTCTCAATTGCGTATTGATATCCTTTCTCCGTTGCGGCAAGAAATTTCTTTACCAATTCCGGTTTGTTTTTCAGTGTATCGTCGGAGGCGATAATCACAGGAGTATAGTAGTCGAGACGCTCGTCAAGCTCCCTTACCGGCATATAGTCGATTGGGAAATCATTCATCTGGCATTTTACATTATCCCAGGCCTCATAAAACCACATGATATCCGCCTTATCCTTTAATGCCTCAAAACCGGAACCGTCGGAGATAACCATGTTAAGTTTTGAAAAGTCTGCGCCATCCTTTGTCATAACGGCGTTCAAAACAGCTTCTTCTCCGGGGCCGCCCCATCCGGCGTACGTTTTACCCTCAAAATCTTTTGGGGATTTTATTCCTTTACCCTCGTAGGTGGCGAAACCGGAGGTGTTGTGCTGGATGATGGCAGCGATTGCTTTAATTGGGAGTGGATCTGCCGAAGTGCGGGCTATCGTGACATCTTCCTGATAGCTGATTCCGAAATCACCTTTTCCGATTGCCACGAGAGTTGCAGTGGCTCCTTCCGTAGGTTCGATGATATTGACTTCCAGTCCTTCTTCGGCATAATATCCCTGATACAGGGCTACAAACATGCCGGTATGATTGGTGTTGGCCACATAGTCTAAAATGACGGTTACAGTTTCAGGTCCGTCTGTCCCCTCTGCCGGTAAAACGCCTTGGGAATCTGTCCCGGAGGCTCCGGTTTCTTCGGAGGCTGCTGCGTCGGCGGACGGGGCGGCAGTTGGCTGGGCGGCTGACTCCGGAGCTTTGGAAGACCGGGAACAGCCCGTCAGTGCGCCGGAAAGGACAGCGGTGGATAACAGGATTGCTAGCATTTTCTTTTTCATAATTATTCTCCTTCATTGTATATTAATTATTACTATTCACGGCCTGTATCCCGCGAGGTGTTTTTGTGCATATATTGCGCGAAAATCCCGGGTTACACGGCGTGAAACTGCATTTTTCAGCAGGTCCGTGAATAGTGATATTAATTTTTGGTGTGCAGGTAGGGCAGGGCGGCAAGCTGGTAGAGGCGGATGAGCCCGTTCATACACAGGCTCAGGAAAATGATAACCAGAACACAGGCGAATACCTTGTCCAGCATATAACTGTTTTTGACTCTCAGCAGGTAGTAGCCCAGTCCTTTCTGGGAGCCGATCCATTCTCCAACAACAGCGCCGCTGATACTGTAGGTGGCCGAAACCTTCAGTCCGGACAGCAGAGAGGGAACGGCGGCCGGGATTTTAACGAGGCGGTATGTTTTCCACCTGCCTGCCCCATAGGAGCGGACCAGATGGACATACTCCTCATCCACCTGGGCGAGCCCGTCTGAGAAGCTGACTGCGATTGGGAAAAAGCACATCAGGACAACCGTCAGAATTTTCGGGGCAACCCCAAACCCCATATAGATAATGAGGATTGGGGCCAGCACGATCATGGGAACCGTCTGGGTGACCACAAGAACCGGGTATAGTCCCTGCTTGACGACGGGAAAACAGTCCATCACGATGCCGAGAAGCAGAGCCAGTATCAGGGAAATCACAATACCGGACAGGGCCTCTGAGACAGTGACGGCCGCATGGCCGCCCAAGGTGCCGAGTTCCGAAAAAAGTGTTCTGATTACCTGAAACGGTGATGGAAGCACATACAAAGGAATATGGAAAAATCCTACGGCCGCTTCCCAAATCAGCAGCAGGGTAATGATGAAAAGGGCCGGTATTATATTTTGACAGTATTTTTTCATGAATGACTCCCCCGTTTTAGATGGTAAAGTAAAGGTATATTTCACAGGACAAGAATGACTCCCGCGTGGAGAGCTTCCTGTTAAATAAACAAAAATCCCGCCGGATAATGGCGGGATATCAAGGTTCAGTATTCACGTCCCTACGTTGGCATTATCCAAATCAGGTAAAGGGTCGAAATTAACAATTTCCTCTCAGCCAGTTTTACAAGCTCCCCTGTTTCTTTTTTACTAGCTGATTGTAGCATGAAAGTCGGAGGAAATCAATCCTTTTTGTCTTTTTGGACCGGACTGTGGTAACAGTTCAGCCATGATGTATTCCGCGAGGTGTTTTCGCTGCTCTATGCGAAAATCCCGAGTTATGCGGCGCGACGCGATGAAAAGTAAACTTTTCACCACAATCAACGGCGGTTTCTGCCGTTTCTGTGCATCATTTGTTGCAGTTTGGCCGGAGGCTGAACTGTAACGGACTGTGTCAGTATAAGCATTTATATCAATATATGAAAGATATATAATAACGGTATCTCGTGAAACAGGTTTAAAAATGACAAAGGCTGTTATTGCGGCCGCGCGCGCTGAATCGGTAAAGAATGGAGGTATGGTATCCATAATCAATATTTTTGCGGGATCGGTTTCCATTAAGTGGGCGATGTTAGCGGGGATCATCATTCCGATGATGGCTCTTTTAGGATATCATCCGGATTATGCCCAATATATCTACCGTGTGGGAGATGCACTGACAAACTCGGACCGCCATGCTGATCCTCTGGTATGTGATGGGCTGGAATTTAGGACCGATGGCTCCGGTCATGCTTTAGTATCCGGAACGATAACCTGCACGCTCCGCGCACAGGTCACTGACTTCAACAAATATCAGGAGAAAGGAAAAGGGGGAAGCTTATTTGACAATAGAAATGGAATACATATATCTGGTATACCAGTCTCGGACGTTAAAACGGGGCATCTGTCTGTGGGAAGAGATATATGTAACCTGCAAAAAGGGCCGCTACAAGACAAAAGCGATAGAAGTATTCCTGTCTCTTTGCGGAATCAGCCTTGAAAAAAATGATGTATGAAAAATCCTGATTATTACTTGTATTTTGCATCCGGTGGAAATATAATGTACTTACATAGTTAGAAATATATGGAAATCAGGAGGTAACAAAAATGGAATTAAAATTTTATGTCTGTGAGCATTGTGGGAATATCATCACTTATGTGCGCAACAGCGGAGTACCGGTTATGTGCTGCGGCCAGAAGATGACGGAGCTTGTGCCGGGAACCAGCGACGGGGCTGTTGAAAAACACGTACCGGCAGTTGAGACAGACGGCAGGGCGGTAACGGTTAAGGTTGGCGAAGTAGAGCATCCTATGATGGAGCAGCATTATATTCAGTGGATTGCCCTGGAGACAAAAGAAGGAGTACAGATTAAGCATCTTACACCGGAGATGAAGCCTGTAGCTGAATTTGCACTGAGTGCGAACGATGAAGCTGTGGCAGCATATGAATTCTGCAATCTTCACGGCCTCTGGAAGAAAGAGATCTAATATGACATTGGGAGCAGGGAGGCCGGTTGCGTTTTCCTGCTCTCTTTATAGATGGCGGTGTGAGCAAAGGGAGGAAAACGGATGAAAACAATAGGGATGATCGGCGGAATGAGCTGGGAGAGTACGGTTCCCTACTATCAGATCATAAACGAGACGGTGGGAAAAGAGCTGGGAGGGCTCCATTCTGCAAAAATCCTGCTGTACAGCGTAGATTTCGATGAAATAGAGAAATACCAGGCCGGGGGCGAATGGGAGAAGGCAGGGGAGGTCTTATCGGAAGCGGCGGTAAACCTGGAAAAAGCCGGGGCTGATTATCTTGTCATCTGTACGAACACTATGCATAAAGTTGTACCCCAGATACAGACGCATATTCAGATTCCCATTATCCATATCGCGGAGGCAACGGCAGATGTGCTGAAGGACAGCCGGATCCGGAAGGTGGCTCTGCTTGGAACAAAGTATACGATGACCCAGGATTTTTACAAGAAAAAACTGGCCGATGCAGGAATTGAGGTACTCATTCCGGAGCTGCCGGATATTGAAACGGTTAATAACGTGATTTTTAAAGAGCTGTGCCGCGGTGTCGTTTCAGAAAATTCAAAACAGCAGTATCTTGCCATAATTGATAAGCTGGCCGCCGAAGGAGCCCAGGGGGTAATATTGGGCTGTACGGAAATCGGAATGCTGATCAGCCGGGAAGATACACAGCTTCCTGTTTTTGATACGACACGGATCCATGCCAAAAAGGCCGCATACCTGTCCATTCAGGACTGAGGCCCCGGACAGAGCCGGATATTGCGCTGAGTGAACCGTAACAGAGGCCGTGTGACAGGATCGGCCGGACAGTTACAGGCGCTCAGCCGCAATATCCGTTTTTTTAATTCCGGGAGGAATTTATCTGCGTCCGCCGCCCATTCTCTTTGAGAGGGTGCGAAGTGTCTCAACCTGTTTTTTCTGTGCCGGGTTCATGCCCGAGGTCAGAATCGAGACGATGAGTTCAGTTTCCTGATCATTGAAATCTAAACCGTTATTGCCGGCGGCCATGCTCATCAGCAGCGGCATCAATTTGTCCTTTGGTGTTTTTCCTGCCTTATCGGCCAGCTCCGTCAGATATTTTAGCTTTTTTTCATCCATGCCTTTCAGACGGGGATCCTGTCTCCAGTTTTCATTCATAATTTAAGTTCCTTTCCGGTGTTTTGATTTATGAGAACTGCTGAAACGTCTGCATCAGCATTTGCGCTGTTTCCAGCCGTGACTGTTGCTCAGGCGGCAGCATGTTCTTAATCTGGTCGATGGGAAAACGGAAATGATCGTTTCGGCTTCTGTTCTGGGAAGAAGCGTTTCCGGAATCCCTGTCATGGCTGCGTTCATTCTGACTGCGTTCCTGATTATGTACCTGTTCCTGGCGCGGTTCCTGCCGTGGAATCTCCTGATCCGGAACGTCCATGCTGTCCATATAGGATTGGTAAAGCTGGGAGCCCTGTAGGAAATTGATGATAAGATCAATGAAATCCTGTTCGGCTTCTGTTCCGTACGGCTTCATCGCATTCAACATATCCAGCGGGGAGGCCGGTGCATCTTCTTCCAGCGAACAAATCCCCAGATCTCCTTCTTCTTTTTTTCCAAACAGCTGAACGGTGCGTTCCAGTTCACCGATTTTGACAAGCAGGGAAAAGATACGCTGTTCCTGTATATTGATGTAGGGAAGAGCCGCTTTGATCATCTGAAGATGAGGCGCGGCCGTCAGATAATCCAGCTCTGTCATTTTTAAAGTCTGTTCATTGCTCATGGGACAATACCTCTTAATTCCTTGCCTAAATATATGCACGAAAAGAATAGAACATACCGACGCTTTGGAAATTACTGCATATACTAAAGTACGATGAAAATTACAGGAGGAAAGTGGGAATGAGCACCCGTTTAATAATAGAAGGCAACAGCGTATACGAAATCGATGAAGACTGCCTTGCCTGCAGTGAAAAACTGGAGAAGGAGAAAAAAGAAGCCGTTAAAAGACCTGGTGAAAGGATAGAGCACCGGGGAGGACGCAGGGAAAAATAGAGATTGAATTAGGCAGGTGGGGACGCCGCCGGTACGGCCGGCGGACGGGTGGTGGGGTGTATATGAGTCTTTCGTCTCGGGGGAAGATTGTCGCGGTGTGGGGCTGCGCACTCCAAAGAGTACAAACGGTCCCCGCAGCAATTCATTCCGGCCGGATTCCCCCTTCACGACCAACCTCCCACGGGGACGGAAGACTCAGCCAGCCCCCTCACCACACCGGCCCCCGGATGCGTCCTCCGTTCTCAACGAAATTCTTGTTCTTAATACGGCTCTATGGTAAAATATCTGTAAACCATATCCGCCGGCAAACAGGGTGAGCTGAGGGAATGGACAGTCCATATACGGAGGATAAATTTGTGATTCATTATAAGAACTATGTTAAACCAAAGGATTTAGAAGAGGCATTCGCACTGAATGCCGGAAAATCAGCAGTGATAGCAGGGGGATTCTGCTTTCTGAGACTGCAGCAAAAGAATATCGGCACGCTCCTGGACCTCAAGGGGCTGCTTTCGGATCAGTTAGAGGAGACGGGGGACGGATTCCGGATCGGAGCCATGGTTTCCCTGAGACAGATAGAACTGCATGAGGGATTGAACCGCTATACGGCGGGCGCTGCAGCAGATTGTACACGCCACATAGTCGGGACGCAGTTCCGCAACTGCGCTACGGTGGGAGGCAGTATTTTCGGCAGGTTTGGTTTTTCCGATCTGCTGACCTGTTTTCTTGTCATGGATTCATGGGTGGAGCTATATAAAGGTGGACAAGTTCCACTGGCCGAATTTGCTGAGATGAAGCCGGACGGGGATATTATGACCGCACTGCTCATAAAGAAAACGGGGATGAACATGGCCTATGAGATGATGCGCAACGAGGCGGTTGATTTTCCGGTGCTTTCTGTTGCGGCGGCTGAGGACGGCGCGGGAAATACGCGGATAGCCGTCGGTGCAAGGCCGTCCAGAGCCGGGCTTGTGACCTGGGAAGGTCAGCTGTCCGCACTGGACGCAAAGGAGAGACAGGAGCAAGCCGCCAAGCTTGCAGACACATTTAACTATGGAAGCAATATGAGAGGCAGCGCGGAGTACAGAAGGTATCTGGCGGGCGTCCTTTTGGACAGGGCGGCTGCGAGCATTGCGGTGCAGAAAATGAACCGGGAGGAAAAGACGAGATGAATCTGACATGCAGTATTAATAACAAGACGGTGAGCCGGGAAGTGGCTCCTGATATGATGCTTCTTGACTTTCTGCGTTCCCAGGGCTGCTACAGCGTCAAATGCGGCTGTGGGACAACGAACTGCGGACTCTGTACCGTCTGGATAAATGGAAAGCCGGTGCTAAGCTGCGCTGTCCCTGCGCTCCGTGCCGGGGGATGTGAGATAACGACCTTGGAAGGCGTGAGGGAAGAGGCGGAAGAATTTGGCCGATTTCTGGCAGGTGAAGGCGCGGAACAGTGCGGATTCTGCAGTCCCGGATTCATTATGAATGTGCTGGCGATGAAGAGAGAGCTTTCAAATCCGGACGATAGGGAGATTCGCGAATATCTGGCCGGCAACCTCTGCCGGTGCACCGGATATGCAGGGCAGATGCGTGCTGTCAGAAAATACCTCGAAGCCGTCAAAAGACAGGAGGCAGAGAAACAGGAGGCGCAGAAATCATGAACCGGGAAAAGAATGTGAACCGCGCTGTGATGAAAAAGGATGCCATGGCTCTTGTGACGGGGGCGCCGGTTTATACGGATGATCTGGTGCCGAAAGACTGCCTGGTGGTAAAAGTCCTGCGAAGCCCCCATGCCCATGCGCTGGTTAAGACAATAGATACAAAACGGGCGTCTGCCGTCCCCGGCATTGCATGTGTGCTGACATGGGAGGATTCCCCGGCGTGCCGTTTTACCCAGGCAGGGCAGACCTATCCTGAACCCAGTCCCTATGACAGGAGAATTATTGACCGGAGGCTGCGTTTTGTCGGAGATGTGGTTGCCGTTGTGGCCGGCGATACGGAACAAGCCGTGGATCGGGCATTAAAATTAATAAAAACAGAGTATGAGGTGCTTAAGCCGGTTCTGGATTTCAGAAAGGCAAAGGACAACCCTGTACTGGTACATCCGGAAGAAGACTGGAAGTCCCTCTGTCCGGTGGGGGCGGACAATAAAAGAAATCTCTGTTCCAGCGGAAGCGAATCGGATGGCGATGTGGAAGCCGTTTTAAAAGACTGTGATCTGGTGATTGAGAGGACATACCATACAAAAGCCGATAACCAGACCATGATGGAAACATTCCGGGCATTTACGTATCTGGATGCATTTGGCAGGCTGAATGTGGTGGCTTCTACCCAGATCCCTTTCCACATAAGAAGAATCCTGGCGAATGCCCTTGGCATACCGAAATCTGCCGTCCGCGTCGTTAAGCCGAGAATCGGAGGGGGATTCGGAGCGAAACAGACCGGGGTGGCGGAAATCTATCCGGCCATCGTCACGATGAAGACCGGACGCCCTGCTAAAATGATATATACAAGATATGAGTCCATGATTGCCGCCTCGCCCCGCCATGAAATGGAGGTGACGGTCCGGATGGGTCTGAGTAAAGAGGGAAAAGTCCGGGCTGTGGATATGTATACTCTGTCCAACACGGGAGCTTACGGCGAGCATGGACCAACCACGGTCGGATTGAGCGGCCATAAGGCAATACCGATTTACACGCCGGAGGCATTCCGGTTTACCTATGATGTAGTCTACACGAATTACCAGTCCTCCGGGGCATACAGGGGATATGGCGCCACCCAGGGGCTGTTTGCCGTGGAGACGGCTTTAAATGAGGCGGCTGCGCTTCTGGGTATCGATCCGCTGGAAATCAGAAGGAAGAATTTCCTCCGGGAAGGACAGATTATGCCGGCTTATTACAATGAACGGCTGGAGAGCTGCCATGTCAGCCAGTGCATGGAAAAGGCCAGGGGCATGTTGGATTGGGATAAAAAGTATCCGTTTAAGGATATGGGAAACGGCAAGGTGCGCGGCGTCGGTGTCGGAATCTCTATGCAGGGCTCCGGAATACCCTGTGTAGATGTGGGTACCGTCACGATACGCCTGAGCGATGAGGGCCACTATAATATGATGATCGGGGCGACCGATATGGGAACCGGCTGTGATACGATTCTTTCCCAGATGGCTGCTGACTGTATGGATTGTGATGTGAAGGATATCGTGGTGTCAGGCGTTGATACCGACGTATCACCCTATGATTCCGGTTCCTATGCATCCAGCACTACCTATGTGACGGGAATGGCCGTTGTGAAGGCATGCAAGGAACTGCGGGAGAAGATTATCGCACAGGGGGCGGAGCTTTTGGGCATACCTGCAAAAACAGCAGACTTTGACGGCGCCTGTGTTTATGCCGCGAATGAAGAAAACGCAAATGATGGGACAGCAAGTATTTCACTCAAGGATATATCTACAAAGCGAATGTGCGGTTCGGGCCTGGCTCTGGAAGCCACGGTTTCCCATTCATCCCCTACCTCTCCGCCTCCGTTCATGTGTGGAATGGCGGAAGTTGAGGTGGATCTCCAAACCGGGAAAATTGAGCTCCTTGAGTATAAAGCGGCCGTTGACTGCGGTACGGTTATCAATCCGAATCTGGCGAGAATCCAGGCGGAGGGCGGCATCGTCCAGGGAATCGGCATGGCGCTTTTTGAGGATATAAATTATACGGATAAGGGAAGACTGAAAGAGAACTCCTTTATGCAGTATAAGATACCGGCCCGAGTGGAGATACCGGATCTGGAGGTGGAATTTGACTCCAGCTACGAGCCAAGCGGTCCTTTCGGCGCGAAGTCGGTGGGTGAGGTCGTTATGAATACGCCGCTTCCGGCCATCGTACAGGCGGTTTATCATGCAACGGGTCTTTGGTTCCGGGAACTTCCCGTTACGCCGGAAAAAGTGATAAGGGGGCTGGGTAAACTGCGATGATACATGTGATACTGCTGGCAGCCGGATATTCCAGCCGCTTCGGCAGCAATAAGCTGTTGCATATAGTTGACGGCACTCCCATGTATCGGCATGCGCTGGAAACTGCAGAGCAGTTCAGGCAGCGGTACTGCTGTGAGCCGGTCAGGCTGATTTTCGTGACGGCTTATGATGATATCGGAAAACAACTCAGGGAGAAGGACGGGTTCTGCCTGTTCGGGGCTGTCAAGGCCGGGAACACGGCAGGCCGGGATCTGGTCGTGATGAACCCGAACAGCGGGCTTGGCATATCCCACTCGATTGCCCTGGGGGTGAAGGCTGCAGGCGCGGACCGGTTTCAGGAAGATGACAGCCTGATGTTCATGGTCTGCGATCAGCCGTGGCTGACGCCGGGCGATCTCTTAAACCTGGCAGCCTGTTTTAAAAGGTCGGGAAAATCAATCGGCTGTATGGCATATGGAGAACAGACGGGAAATCCCGTCCTGTTTTCGGCCGTCTACCGGAAGGAACTGCTTGGGCTCAGGGGAGACACCGGCGGAAAGTCCATCATCAGGCGGTACCCTATGGAGGTATGTCTCTGTCCGGCATCAAATCCCAGGGCGCTGGAGGATATGGATGAATTGCCGTAACAGTAACGGTAAAAATTAACAATGACATTGACAGGGAAGAAGATGAGTGAGACTGTATGAATCTCTATAAGATAATGCTGGTGGATGATGAGGAAGAGGTAAGAAAGAGTATTATAAATAAGATTGACTGGGCGGATGCCGGATTTGAAGTAATCGGGGATGCGGAGAACGGCAAGGATGCCCTGGAAAAGATTGAACAGAATGAGCCGGATGTGGTTCTGACCGATATTAAGATGCCGTATATGGACGGACTGACAATGGCGGAGACAATCAGGCAGCTGTATCCGTCTGTTAAAATTGTAATTTTCTCCGGGTTTGATGAATTTGAGTACGCAAAAAAAGCAATCAAGCTGAATGTAATCGAGTATATCCTGAAACCGGTGAATGTGGAAGAACTGACGGCCATCCTGAAGAAAATCAAGAAAAATCTGGATGAGGAGATTGAACAGAAGCGTAATGTGAATCTGCTCAGAGAGAGTTATATCAAAAATCTGCCGATTATCAGGGAGCATTTCCTGAATGACCTGATCCACGGCGGAGTACCCCGGGATATTATCCCGGAGAAACTTAAGGAGTATGATATTGATATCGACAATGCCCAGAAATGGGTGACGGCAGCCGTCCATCTGGAACCCGATGAAAACGTGGATAAGGCATTATCGCTTCATAAAGAGAGAGAGCTGATTCCGATTTCGGTCAGGAATATGATTGAAGAGAAGCTGGATGGACAATTCCGCTTCATCATGTTCCACTCGTCCTTTGAGAGCGTTCTGATCGCGGCCATAGATGAAAACAACACTCAGACGGGGCTGGTCGCGCTCTTGGGCGATATCTGCAAGGAGACGAAGAAAATACTGGAGGTTTCCGTCACAATCGGAGTCGGGGAAGCATGTAATTCCCTGGCCGACATAGGGGGTTCCTTCCATTCCGCCCTGAATGCGCTCGGCTACCGGGCCGTGGCCGGTTCAGGCGGCCTGATTTATATCCGCGATGTTGAGCCGTTCAATCATGGAAAGCTCCAGTTTGACAGCCGGATGGAGTCGGAACTGATTGCAGCCGTAAAATTCGGACCGGAAGAAAAAATACGTTCCGTTGTCGGAGACGTGGTGGGGAAAATGGAGGAGACAAAGGTTCATTATCGTCAGTATCAGGCATATATCCTGGCTGTTATCAACGCCCTGACCCAGCTGTCACAGCAGTATGATCTGAGAATTAATGATATGTTCGGTGTGCAGACCGATTATTTTGAGATCCTTACAAAGGTGGAAAAGACGGAAAATATCAGGCAGTATCTCACCGAAGTCGCTTTCAAGATGAACCGGGCAATGGAAGAAGAGCGGAGTAATACGACAAAGAATGTAATTCAGGAGGCCAGGCAGTATATTCAGGAAAATTTCCGGGATCCGGATTTATCGGTGGAAAAAATCTGCCGTCATCTTCATATGAGCCCGGCCTACTTTTCAACCGTCTTCAAGAAGGAGACAGGACAGGCCTACATCGCCTATCTGACCGACGTGCGCCTGAACCGGGCGGTGGAACTGCTTATGACGACGGAGGATAAAACTTACATCATTGCAGAAAAGGTTGGATACCCGGAGCAGAATTATTTCAGTTATGTCTTTAAAAAGAAATTCGGGGTATCTCCGACAAAATTCAGGGGAGCCAGATAAATGAAAAAAAAGGATAATAACCAGAGGCGGCCGTTATTTCTGAATAACAGTATACGCACCACGATTTTTATTTATTTTACGGTGACGGCGCTGGCGGCCGGCCTGCTGATTACATTTTCCCTGTATCAGAGACTTTCCGGTCAGGTTACGGCTATGGTACAGGATGAGAATCAGAGGCTGATCGGCCAGGTGGCCCGTTCGGTGGAATCTTATCTGCGCACAATTATGAAACTTTCGGATTCACTTTATTACGGGGCGGTTAAGAATGCGGATCTGTCATCGGAGTCGGTCGGTTCTGAGCTGACGCTGCTCTATGACAACAATAAGGATAATGTGGACAACATAGCCCTGTTTTCGGAGGACGGCCTGCTGGTCGAGGCGGTGCCTGCCGCCAGACTGAAACCGAATCTGGATGTGACGGGGGAGCGGTGGTTCAGGGATGCCCTGGAAAAGACGGAAAACCAGCACTTTTCGCTTCCCCATGTGCAGTACATTTTTGACAATAATGAGAACCAGTACCGCTGGGTTATCTCACTGTCCCGCGCCGTGGAACTGACAAGCGGCACCTCCACGGCTCAGGGTATCCTTCTGGTGGATATCAGCTATTCAAGCCTGGAACAGCTCTTTGACGGCGTAACAGCCGGAAAGGGCGGCTATGTCTATCTGATCAGCAGTGACGGAGAGCTGCTGTATCATCCAAAGATGCAGTTGATTGATTCAGGAAGAATGCAGGAAAACAATGTGGCGGCGGCAGCCTATAAAGACGGAAACCATATGGAGGAATTTGACGGAAGCAGCCGTTTTGTGACAATCAAATCCATCGGTTATACCGGATGGAAAGTGGTTGGCGTGACGCCTGAGAATGTCGTCACACTCAATACGATTAAAACCCGTCTTTTTATTGTATTTATCATAGCCCTGATTCTTTTTATCCTTGCCCTTATTAACTCCTACATCTCTTCAAGAATTACCAATCCAATCAAGGAACTGGAAAAGTCGGTGGGAATCCTGGAGGAAGGCAATCTGGATGTGCCGGTCTATGCGGGCGGCTCCTACGAGATACAGCATTTGGGTAAATCCATCGGGGACATGGCTGCGCAGATCAGGCTGCTGATGAAGGATATCGTCACGGAGCATGAGGCAAAACGAAAGCAGGAGTTCGATACCCTCCAGTCGCAGATCAATCCCCATTTCCTCTACAATACGCTGGATATTATCGTATGGATGATTGAAAATGAACAGAAGGCCGAGGCGGTTAAAGCTGTAACCGCGCTTGCCAGGTTCTTCCGAATCAGCTTAAGCAAGGGAAAAAGCATCATAACAGTGCGGGATGAGCTGGAGCATGTCAGAAACTACCTGATGATCCAGCATATGAGGTTTAAAAATAAATTCACCTATGAAATTCAGGCGCAGGACGGCGTATTGGAGCTTGCCAGCCTGAAGCTGATGCTGCAGCCGCTAGTGGAAAATGCAATCTATCACGGCATGGAATTCATGGACGGAGACGGTGAAATCTTTTTGAAGGTATGGAAAGAGGAGGGGGATCTCTATTTCAGCGTTATCGACAATGGCCTTGGCATGACGGAGGAACAGGTGGGAAATCTTTTTACCGGAGCCTCCCATGTAGATTCGAAACGCGGTTCGGGCATCGGAGTCAAGAATGTGAATGAGAGGATCAAACTCTATTTTGGGGAGAAATACGGCCTGTCCATCAAATCGGAACCGGATGAGGGCACAACGGTAAAAATACATCTTCCGGTCGTGACCTACAGTGAAGCCGTGGAGAGGGGGATGGTGTGATGGCAAAGCAGGAGAAGATCCTGTGGTGGTTTTTTGCGGGAATACTCGTCTTTTTATATCTCTTATCCTCCACTGATTTGATCATCAAAGAGAAGAAGACGGAAATTTATCCCGTTTCCATTGTAATCGGTGATACGACGGACGACTATTATGTCAATTTCCGCAAAGGTGTTGAACAGGCGGCCGATGATTATAATGTTGACATTAGCTTTATTACTCTTTTTGAAAAAGAAGATGCCGACAGCCAGATGGAGCTTGTAAAGCGTGAGATCGAAGACGGAGCGCTTGCAGTTATCCTGGAACCGGTCGATCCGGTGGAATGCATGAGCCATATGGACACAGCGGCTCTCGGAAGTCCTGTCATTGTCGCCGGAGAACTGCTCCCGGTGGACAGCGTAAAGGCAGCGGTTTCCATTGATCATTATGAGGCAGGTAAAAAGATGGGTGAGGCAATCGCTGCGGAACATGAACCGGAGCTGTCGGTTTATATATTTACGGATAACCAGGGACACAGCTACAACGGGGAGGTATTTGAGGGGCTTAAATCAGTTTTGGAGGAGAATGGCTTTGCCATGGCGGTCTATGAGCGGAAATCGCCCGACACATTCCGTAAGGTGATTGAGGAGACGGTCTATCCCGGAAGCGGTAAGGCAGTCGTGGCCTGTCTGGATGCGTCCAGCACAAGTGAGGCAGCGGATATAATTGGCGGAAGCCCGGTCTACGGGCGGTATATTGCCGGCCTGTATGGTACGGGGACGACGCCGTCCCTCCTGGGCCTGATGGACAAAGGGGTAATTCGCGGAATGATAGTCTCAAATGAGTTCGATGAGGGTTACCTCTGCGTGGAGAAAGCAGTGGAAGCCATCCGGCGCGGCAGCGCAAGGGAACAGATTACGCTTGAAACGTATTATATAGAAAAAAAGGATTTAAGGGAAAACAAATTTGAAAAAATTCTGTATCCGATAGACTAGGGGGTATTTCTATGAAGAAGCGAACGCATATCTGGCTTGCGGCGGCCGCCGCAGTGATTGCCGTGCTGGCCGGGACCATGATTATGAAGAATAACGGCGGAGAAAAGAAGGAGGACAAGAAATCAATCCGCGTCGGCGTGGCGTTGTACCGAGGCGATGATCCTTTTATCAACAACATCCGTTCAAAGCTGGAGGAAAAGGCTAAATCATATGAAAAGGGAACCGGAGTTAAGGTAGTCATGGATGTGGCCGATGCTAAGGGAAACCAGAATACGCAGAACAGCCAGGTGGACCGTTTTCTTTCCCTGGGCTATGATGCCATCTGCGTAAATATGGTGGACCGTTCCGCCGCCTCCTATGTCATCAACAAGGCGATGGATGCAGACATACCCGTGATCTTCTTTAACCGCGAACCGGTGGAAGAAGATATGAAACGCTGGGAGAAGCTCTATTATGTGGGAGAGGATGCCAAGGAGTCTGCGGTACTGCAGGGAAATATACTGGTGGATCTCTACCGGAGCAATCCCGACGGACTCGATTTGGACGGCAACGGAAAGGTGAGCTACGTGCTGTTAGAGGGTGAGAGCAGCCATCAGGATTCACTGATCCGGACGGAATGGTCGATCCAGACATTGAAGGATGGAGGCGTTCCCCTGGAAAAACTGACAGGCGGAATTGCCAATTGGGACAGAAGCCAGGCCTCGGCGCTGATGGAGCAGTGGATGGAGGAATTTCCGCGGGAGATTGAGCTGGTGATTTGTAATAACGACGAGATGGCTTTGGGCGCCGCTGATGCCCTGGAACGGGGCGGTGATACGAGGCCGGTCAAAATTGTCGGAATAGACGGAACGCCGCAGGGCCTGGAAGGATTAAAGAGCGGCAAGTTGTTCGGGACAGTCCAGTGTGACAGCGAAGAATATGCGGATGTAATATTTGAGATAGCCGCCGCCGAGTCACTGGGGCAGAATGTGCAGGATAAGGTGGAGCTCAAGCAGGGGAAATATTATCAGTGCAGTCAGATGGCGCTGACGTCGGACTCAGTAAGATAAGATTTAGTTAAGCAGATGAGGACGCAGCCGGGACGGCCAGCGGACGGGGTAGTGGGGTGTGTATATGAGTCTTTCGTCCCGGTGGAAGATTGTTGTGGTATGGGGCTGCGGGCGAAGATAAAGTCTGCGGAGCACGCTCCCGCTCTGTGAAATGCATCGCGCTGCTAGGCTCGAAAAGACCTCGCCAATCAGCGATGGATTTCAACGGCATCCGCAGACTTTATCTTCCCCTCCGCCCCAA